>OHZT01000259.1_pt1 | contig 11157 bp, 10 predicted proteins | sample 1580571 | NCBI WGS metagenome assembly OHZT01 (sample SAMEA3882537, study PRJEB24775) | human gut metagenome | biome: human-associated habitat; feature: intestine environment; material: feces | place: Netherlands | collected 2009/2010 | reverse complement strand
TGAACACAAGAAGTATGAGGATCCTGTTTTGAATAAATCTTACCAGGAAATGGCAGACTATTATGATACAACTATTATTCCAACAAGAGTGCGTAAGCCTAAAGATAAGGCAGCTGTTGAAGGCGCGGTTGGAGATTGTACAGTAGCCATTGTCGGTAAACTTAGAAACAGGAAATTCTTTTCGTTTGAGGACCTAAACAAAGCAATTATCAAAGAATTGGACAATTTCAATAACAGACCTTTTCAGAAAAAGGAAGGTTCCAGAAAAAGCGTATATTTAGACGAAGAACTTCCGTTTATGAAAGCTCTGCCTGAACAGCCATTTGAGTTGAGTGTATGGAAACGAGCTAAAGTTCAATTAAATTATCATATTTAATGCGAAGCTTTACATTAAATATGAAATGGAAAGTCAGACAAAATGTAAAGTCATAGACTAATATTAAGTTGCCATACAAATTAATACGTCAATAACTTTACATTTTATTCTTTTATATTATAGTGATTGAAGCCATTCCAATAGAGTACTATCAGAATGCCATAGAGGGACATCTGCTTTAGTTATTTCAGGGCAGACAGCTTCGATTGCTTTTCTTTTTTGTTCACTATCACATCTTGCATAAATTTCTGTTGTAGAAATTTCAGAATGTCCAAGAAAATCTCGGATATATATCAACGGTACTCCTGCTTGCAGCATGTGCATGCTTTTACTGTGACGTAGTCCATGTGGCGATACATTTTTTGGTATCAAAGATGGTTGTTTTTGCTTCGCAAGATTGACATATTTGCTAAGTATGTAAGAAATACCTGCTCTAGTAAGTTTATCCCCATTTCGGTTATAAAATAAAGGTACTCCCTGCATACCTTTGTGATTTGGATGGAAAATGTTAATGTATTTTGTTAAAAGTTCTGCTGTATTATTCATTAATGGTATAATTCGCGTTTTTTGCCCTTTTCCTGTTAGTCGAAGTGTTGAAGGTTTTTCTGCTCGAAAATCATTAATACATAAATCTGCTATTTCTTGTACACGTGCAGCACTATCATACATAAGACTTAATAATGCAAGATCTCTTATTCCTTGTTTGGTTGAGGTATCGACAGCGTCAAGAATTGACTTTATACCATCCACTGTAAGATATTCTATATTATGGTCTGGTTCTTTCTTTCTAGGTATAGATAATATTTGTTGACATTGATATATATAGTCAGGTGTCTGCATTTGTATATACGAAAACAGGGATTTTATTGCAGCTAACCGTATATTTCTCGTAGAAACACTAGATTTACGTTCAGTCTCAATCCACTCTAGAAAATCAGAAATCAATTCGCTACTAAGTTGTGGAATATCAACGACATCAGGACTTAGATTCTTACATTCCTTTAAATATTTTAAGAGAAGCATATATGTATCACGTTTAGAAGCAATCGTATTATAGCTAACGCCTTTTACTCCAGGCAAAAATTCGATAAGGTACCTACTCATATACCTAGCAAAATTTGTTGGTTTCATAACTGCACCTCTGGTATTACTTGAGAGCATAACTTTTCTACTGTACGAATAATATCTGGATAAATTTCAGCTGTCATTTTTAAATACTGACTAGTTGCAGCCACAGATTCATGTCCCATATATACTGATAAAGCGGGAAGCACATTTGTAAGGTCTGTTTTATTATAAGAAGCAGCCTGTAAAACATGGCAACAATGCGTATGTCGGATATCGTGAATTCTTGGACCATACCCTCGTCCGGCATGTTTAATTCCAGCTGTCACCAAGATTTCACGAAAACGTAAATATATATTATGATGCGAGCAAGGTTCTCTTGTTATACCTACAAACAGATAATCTTCAGGCAAATACATTGGATGCATTACTGCACAGTATTGTACCAAAATCTCTCGCATACTTTTTGAAATAGGTATTAAGCGGTCTTTATTAAATTTGGCACTTTCAATAAATAATGTTCCATCAACAAGATTTACATTTTTCAGTTGGAGCTTTAATGCTTCCATCACTCGCATGCCAGTGCAATAGAGAAGTCTGATCAAAACTGGCATAACTAAATGCATAGTTGACCGTCTATTTGGATAAACCCGATTACTGGCATCAAAAATTCGATCCATTTCTTCATGGGAAAATATATATGCTGAATACTTTGATTTTCTTTGTTGGATATATTCGAGATTTACAGGTATATATGCTTCATAACCTGACGATATCAGATAAAATGCAAATTGTCTGATACAACTAACACGTTTTATATGACTGCTTCGTTCGGATTCATGTGGTTTTTTTGTACACCAGATATCTGATAATTCTTTTGTGATTACTGGTGCTTCGATATTTAGTGAACAACATAGAGAATCAAATTCCTTCAAAATTGCTACCTCAGATTCATATTTATATCCTGCAACTCTTTTATAATCAATGAAGTCTTGTATAAGTTCTGAAAATATACTGTTATATTTAACGTTTTTCATATACGCACACCTCCCATCCAGACTCCGGTGAGATCTGGAACTTCAAGAGCCAACTTGCGAAGATGATGCATATCAATCTTTAAATATATTTTTGTAGTATCTGTATTGGAATGTGACAAAGTTTCAGAAATCACAGGAAGTGGAACTTCATTCTCTAACATTGCAGTTGCTAGACTTGCGCGCAATGCATGGGGACCGTGTCTCTTACCAGAAGCAACTACGACATTTGCATCTCTAAATGCCTTTGTCACCATATAGTGAAGGGATACTGAACTGAGCTTGGTATAAGGCGCCTGCATTTTCAGAAAAACATGTTCATCTTTTACGTTAGGACGTATTTCTTTAAGATATTTTATAATGGCGTTGCCTACGTCTGCAGTTAAAGGAAGTATAGTGAATTCACCTGTTTTTTTGGTTATGAATTCAATTGTGTTTTTTTCCCAATGAATATTTTTTAGTTCGAGTCCACATATATCAGAAGAACGCATTCCAAGTCTCACTGCTATTAATACCATAGCGTAGTTACGTGTACCAACAGCACTTGCCCTATTAAAGGAATTAAGCATAGCCTCTATTTCATCCTTTCCATATACAGAAGGAACAGTCTTTCTACATTTAACTGTTGGGACTGCAGATGAATAGTCACCCGGAAGAATTTCCTTTCTGTATAAAAATCTTAATAATTGCCTCATAGTAGATGTGGCACTCTTTAATGTTGGAAGATTTTTACTTATTGAAAGCCATTTCATAAATCCTTGTACGACTTTTGGGGATATATTCGCAAGATCTGATATACTTGAAAGCTGAAGATATTCTGAAAAATGATTTAGCGTGTATATGTCTCGATTTATTGTAGCAAGCGCTAAATTACATGATTTTCTTTCATCAATAAAATCAGAAAATATGGTTTCGTATGATTCACTAAAATTGAATGTCCAATATGTTTTCTTTCTGTATAAACTAAGACCATCTGCACAATTAACTAGGATACAAATAGCACGCTTACGACGTTTATCTATCGCTCGCAGATTAGCATAATTTTGTTTAGAAGATATGCCATACATTTCTTCTAAAAATATTGTACAGTTTTCCTTATTAAAAGGAAGGTTGTGTGTAGCTAGATATCTTTCCAAAGAATTCCACGTGCAAGAAAGTTGTTTGATATACTCTACAGTAATACCATCAGCTTTTAGAGACTGAGACGCTGTCTCTATTAATTCAGTCAATGTTAGTTGTTGATCCATAATTTTTTCCTCCTTTAGGTTGATTCTACAACTCTAATTTTAGAGGATAAAATGTAAAGTCGCCATGAACATCGTACTCATAAATCAAGCATAATTGAAGTTCACTTTACATTTTGTCTGACTTTCCATTTCATATTCAAGTAGAAAAAATGAATTATTCAATTCCTTATGAATATGTTGGAAAACGAGTGGAAGTAAAACTAACAAAAGACACAGTCACTGTTTATTATAAAAAGAATCAAATCTGCCAACATAAACGCTTATATGGTCATCGCAATCAGTATTCTACCAATGAGGCGCATATGCCGAAAAACCACCAATTGTTCCAGTGGAATAAAGAACGCTTTATGAATTGGGCTGCAACAATAGGTCCTTCCACTGTTGAACTAATCACTATTATGTTTAGTCGTTACAAAGTAGAAGAACAAGCCTACAAGGGATGTTTGTCTATTTTGAAATTGTCTGATAAATATTCGCAGGCAAGATTAGAAAATGCATCTAAGTTGGCGCTTTCTCGCTTATCTAATCCTACCTATAAGAATATTAAGTTGATTCTAGAATCAGGTCAAGATGAAGTAAAACGCGAACCTGAACGTATGACAAATAAAGAAGATACTGCATATGCATTCACTCGTGGAACCGAATATTACGGGGGTAAAAAGTAATGAATCAAGAATTATATGAAAAACTAAGAGAAATGAGATTGCCTATCATGGCTGAAGAATATAAAGATCAATCTGAAAATCCGAGTATACAAAATATGACTTTTGAAGAAAGGTTTGAATCCATGGTCATCAAAGAATATGATTCACGTATAAATCATACTGTTGAACGATATATCAAGAATGCACGCTTTTATGATTCGAATGCCAATCTACAGGATATTAATTATAAACCTGACCGTGAAATCAACAGAGGCTTGATAGAAGAATTGAGTACAAATGAATATATCCAGCAGAAACTGAACATTATTTTGATCGGTGCATCTGGATCTGGAAAGACTTGGATTTCAAACGCTTTTGGGGTTAATGCATGCATGGAAAGATACAGAGTTCAATATATTCGTTTGCCTGATTTGTTTCAGGAAATTGAAGAAGCTAAGATTCAAGGACATTACAAAAAATACATGAAAAACTTTCCAAAGTTGATTTATTGATTCTAGATGAATTCTTATTAACAACCATCAGTGAATGCGAACGGAACGATTTATTTGAAGTGATACAATCAAGAACTGATAAAAAATCAACAATTTACTGCAGTCAATGGGCTCCTGAAGGCTGGCTAGGCAAATTAGGCGATGGGCCACTCGCTGATGCCATTCTAGATCGTATTAGAAACTCATCTTATACAATTCTTTTAAAAGGCAGATCTCTTCGAGAGGATTATTCAAAAATCAAATAATAAAAATGAGAGTCATTTCATTAAGCTGAAGTGGCTCTCTTTGTGGATTTAGTGGCTCTGAGCAATGGATTGCATGGCTCTGTCCAAATGAATTCGGTGGCTCTATTTTCATGGATTAGGTGGCTCCGCCACCATGGAACACTCAATGTTCTTCATCGACAATATATTTGAATAAGAATAAGTTTAAATTTTCAGATTTCAACTTTTATACATCTATCTCAGAAGAAGAATTTATAATCAAAAATACTAAGACAGAAAATACAGTTAGATTTAAATCACCAATAGATAGTCTTAAAAAAATTTCAAATTTAGAGGATCCGATATTTATACAATTGTTGAACTTAGGATTCATAGTTTTAAAAGATGGTAGTGAGAAATAAGATGATGTATTTTATAGAAAAATCGTTTCCAAATTATGTAAAAAATGAGGTGAGCGAATAGTGAGAAAATTAATGCTAAGTAATGACAAAATATATTTAATATCGAGGTTTATTAACTTGATTGGATCTAATATTTATAATATCTGTATTCCTTTATATTTATTAGAGAAATTCGGGTCATTAGCGATAACTGGTATTTTTTTTACATTGGTTCAAATACCAATGATTGTAATGCTGCCCTTTATTGGAGGGTTTCTAAAGAATAAAAATTTAAAGCATATTATGTTGATATCAAATGCTATATCTATTGTTATATTTATACTGATTTACGTGAATGAGCGAAGTATTGGATCTTCTTTTTTTGTGTTTATAATCCTAACGATGGTTGAGAAAGTTAATGTATCGGTTTTTAATGTTTCTTCTCAAAGTTCTTTTTCTGTTTTATTTGAAAAAGAAAGAATAGATAGTATAAACAGTTTAAAAAGTGTGTTCGATAATTTTGCTTCGTTATTGGGCCCCGCTTTAGGAACTCTAATATATGCTAAAAGTGATTTGTCTGTGATTATTTGTATAAATATTATTTCTTTTATAGTTTGCTTTATTCTTTTAATGAATTTGAATTATATGCACAGATCTGAATCGGTAGAAAACGAAAGAAAAAGGAAGATGAATATATGTGCAGGATTAACTTATTTAAAGAATAATTCAAATATTATGTTTATATTTTTCACATTTATGGTATTAAATTTTTTAGTTGCTCCCACTGAAAATGTATATGCACCAGGAATTATAAAAGTCATTTTTGGGTTTTCTGATAACTTATTTGGTTTAACTAGTACAGCAGTTAGTATAGGGATAATTATAGCGGGTTTTAGTATGACTTTATTTAAAAGAAAAAGTAGTATTCTATATTCATTCTACATGCAATCGATAATTATGATTGTCACAGGGATATTTTCATTATTCTTAAGAAGTCAACCTATGCTGTTTTATGTGATTTATATTACTCTTTGTTTACTTTCTGGATATTTTTCAACATTTATAAATGTTCCTATGATTAGTTATTTTCAAAAGAATATTGAGATAAATCAGCAAACACAGTTTTTTTCTATTATGACATTGTCTTCCAATATTATGGTGCCCTTAGGAACTTTTATAGCTGGAATATTGTGCGATTTAATGGGTGCAGATGTAGTGTATTTAACAAGCGGGATTATCATGCTTGTGTATGTATATATAATGAGATGGAATATTAAAAATGAAGAGATTTAATATATGGGTCTGATTAAATAAGGTATAAAAAAAGCACCTGGCAAATGCTAGGTGCAATCTTTGACAAATGGTGGTCTCAGTCGGAATCGAACCAACGACACAAGGATTTTCAGTCCTTTGCTCTACCAACTGAGCTATGAGACCACATGGTTGCGGGAGAAGGATTTGAACCAACGACCTCCGGGTTATGAGCCCGACGAGCTACCAGACTGCTCTATCCCGCGATGTGAATTAATTAAGATGGCGCAGAAGCTGGGATTCGAACCCAGGCGCCGCTCGCACGACCTACCGGTTTTCAAGACCGGACCCTTCAGCCACTTGGGTACTTCTGCATATGTATAATTGGTGGACCCTGTAGGACTCGAACCTACGACCCGCCGGTTATGAGCCGGATGCTCTGACCAACTGAGCTAAGGGTCCAAGTTAAACTCGTTGGTGGCTGGAGTGAGACTCGAACTCACGACCTTCCGGGTATGAACCGGATGCTCTAGCCAACTAAGCTACCCAGCCGAATTAAATAAAATAATGGTCGGGATGACAGGATTTGAACCTGCGACCCCTTGATCCCAAATCAAGTGCACTACCAAGCTGTGCTACATCCCGATATTTTTAGAAAAAAAATAAATGGCGCGCCCAGCAGGAATCGAACCCACAACCTTTTGATCCGTAGTCAAACGCTCTATCCAGTTGAGCTATGGGCGCATTTATTTCAACTGAGCTTTTGTGTCTCGCTCAGTGCCCATTAAATATACCATCACTTTAAAATGATTGCAAGCACTTTTTTAAAATTTTTTTAATTTTTTTTAATTTCGTGTTTTTACACTTATATACGTAGTATAATTACCTATATATTAAGTAAGAAGAAGGAGATTTAAATCATGAGTAACATTGAATCAGTAAAAGGACACTTGATCGTATCTTGTCAGGCGCTTCCAGATGAACCTTTACATTCATCTTTTATTATGGGACGTATGGCTAGAGCGGCTAAATGGGGAGGCGCAAAAGGTATTCGTGCTAATACTGTAGAGGATATTAATGAAATTCAAAAAGAAGTTGATTTACCAGTTATTGGAATTATTAAACGAGTATATGGGGACTGTCCAGTATTTATTACACCTACAATGAAAGAAATCGATGAATTGATTGAAGGGGCACATCCAGAAATCGTTGCCTTAGATGCAACTTGTCGTGTTCGTCCAGATGGAAGAACTTTAGATGAATTGTATGCTGATATTCGTGCTAAGTATCCAGAACAAAAATTAATGGCAGACTGCTCTACATTAGAAGAGTGTCTTCATGCCGCTCAATTAGGCTTTGATTTTGTAGGAACAACATTAGTTGGATATACAGAAGAAAGTAAGGGCGATAAAGTTGAAACGTATGATTTTGAGTTAATGCGTAAATATTTAGAACAATCAAACGTACCAATGATTGCTGAAGGAAATATTGATACACCAGAAAAAGCACGCCGTGTATTAGAACTTGGCTGCTTTAGTGTTGTAGTAGGATCTATTATTACTCGTCCTCAATTAATCACAAAACGATTTGTAGATTGCATTGAGGGATAAATATGTTAAAGAAGGAACAATTAGAAAAATTATTAGAACGTTGTATGGCTTCTTCTTGTGATTTTGCCGAAATCTTTGAAGAAGAAGGTACAACGGAATCTTTATCCATGTTAAATGGAAAATTAGAAGATACAAACGTATTGATTCGTGCTGGCATTGGAATTCGTCTATATAAAGGTGTGCAATCTGTATATGGATACACAAATGAAACAAATGAAGAATCATTAAATGCCTTAGTGGATGATTTGCGTGGAGGTTTTGGCATAGAATCTAAATCTGTATCGATCTCTTTGGTTGAAGAAACTCATGAAAATCTTCATCCAATCAAGGAAAATCCTGTAGAAGCTTCATTAGAATCTAAAGTTGCCTTAATGGTACGTGCAAGTGATGCAGCAAAGGCATATTCAGATAAAATTCAAAAAGTATCTGTAGGGTTGGCAAGTGTATGCCAAAATGTACAGATTTCAAATAGTGAAGGAAGGCTCGTACATGATACAAGAATTCGTTGTCGTATGTCTGTATCCTCTTTTGCCCAAGATGGCCAAAACTTACAATCTGGTTATGAAGCACCAGGTGCAAGTAAAGGCTTAGAATTCTTTGAAGAAAGAACTCCAGAATCTATTGGAAAAGAAGCAAGTCGTATCGCATTAGTATTATTAGAGGCAAAAGATTGTCCATCGGGAAAAATGCCAGTCATTATTGATAATGGCTTTGGCGGTGTTATTTTCCATGAAGCTTGTGGACATGCCTTAGAAGCAAGTTCAGTCAGTAAAAATCAGAGTGTATTCTGTAATAAATTAGGTCAAAAAGTCGCAAGTGATAAAGTTACAGCTATTGATGATGGCACAATTCCAAATGCGTGGGGCTCACAAAACGTCGATGATGAGGGTAATCCCCAACAAAAACGTGTATTAATTGAGAATGGTATTTTAAAGAGTTATATGATAGACCGCTTGAATGGTCGAAGGATGGGTCTTGAATCGACTTCGAGTTCACGTCGTCAGTCTTATAAATTTGAAACAACTTCGCGTATGACAAATACATATATTGCGGCTGGAAATGATGATTTTGACGAAATGTTTGAAGGAATCAAGCGAGGACTATACGCAAAGAAAATGGGTGGTGGAAGTGTAAATCCACAAACCGGAGAATTTAACTTTGCCGTATTAGAAGGTTATTTAATTGAAGATGGCAAGATTTCCTATCCAGTAAAAGGGGCTTCTTTGATTGGTAATGGTGCGGATATCCTATTTAATATTGATCGCGTGGGTAAAAACTTAGAGCGTGGACAAGGTATGTGTGGCGCTAGTTCTGGTTCGATTCCTACAGATGTAGGTCAACCTGCCATTCGTGTTTCACAAATTACAGTAGGAGGTACGGCCAATGAATAAACAAGTATGGATTGAAAAAGCACTTGGCCTAGGTATTCAGGAATTTGAAATCTATCAATCTACAACGGTTGAAAAAGAAATGACTTGGTTTCAAGGACAAATGGATACTTTAGTATCCAGTAAAGTGACAGGTACAAGTATTCGTGGAATTGTAGATGGAAAAATGGCCAATATGGCATTGGAAGAAATAGATGATTCTATGTGTGAAACTGTTTTAAAATCATTGATTGAACAAGCACATATTATTTCAAATGAAGAAACCGATTCGTTAAGAAAACCAGAACCAATTGAGTACGCAAAAAAAGATGTGACTTGGAATATGGCTAGTACAGAATATGTGAAGGATGTTCTTCAAAGTTTAGAAGCTAAGATTCTAGCCTATGATCCACGTGTCATTCAAGTTGGATATTTAGGCTATAGCCAAGGCAGTGGAAGTCGCAGTATTGTGAATAGCTTAGGCATGGATGTACAAGATGCTGATGAAATGCAGTACATTGTTGCCAGTGTTGTCGTTAAAGAAGAGGAAGAAGTCAAGGATGCAAGTTTAGTTGAAGTAGTATATGACTTTGATTCATTCGTTTCTCGTGTTTGCGATAAGGCTTTAAATAAATTAAAGGCCACACCAATTCCAAGCTGTACATGTCCAGTCATCTTTGAAAAGGATGCGATGACATCTTTATTTGCCGCCTTTACTGGTTTATTTAATGGGGAATTAATGTATAAGGGAATTTCACCTTTAAAAGATAAGTTTAACGAACAAATTTTCTCTGAACAAATCACAATTATTGATAATCCAAAGAATACGGATTGTCTAAGTATTGCCAATTTTGATGATGAGGGGTGTCCAACTTCTTCAAAAACTTTGGTGGATCACGGAAAATATGTTATGATGCTTCATGACACAAGAAGTGCCAATCGAATGCATACAAAGAGTACAGGAAATGGCTTTAAATCGGGCTATGCATCTAGCGTAAGTGTACAGCCAATGAATTGTTACATTGTACCGGGAAATGATAGCTTTGAGGATTTATGTACAAAAATTAAGTATGGCTTTGTCGTACAGAATTTAGCGGGTCTTCATGCTGGACTTGATTTTGTTTCTACAAACTTCTCACTACAATGCTCAGGCTTCTGGGTAAAGGATGGTAAAAGAGATAAGAATGTTACTTTGGTTACCGTCGCAAATAATTTCTTAAATATGATGAAACACGTAATATCACCAGGTTGTAAGTCCAAGTATCGCATTTGAAGAGTGTACAATTTCAGGGGAATAAATATGGTAAATGAATTTAAAAATGAAAAACTACAAGAAACATTAATTGTATTTAATAGAGAAAAAACAGATTCAGCATTTAGAAACTTGTTGGATGCGTTTATTTCGACTAATTTTCTAATTCCAGCACAATGGGATAAAGACCCTTCT
>OHZT01000258.1_pt1 | contig 11168 bp, 10 predicted proteins | sample 1580571 | NCBI WGS metagenome assembly OHZT01 (sample SAMEA3882537, study PRJEB24775) | human gut metagenome | biome: human-associated habitat; feature: intestine environment; material: feces | place: Netherlands | collected 2009/2010 | reverse complement strand
GGCGCTCCTTCTTGATAATTTCAGTTACAAAAAAAGGTGTCACCGGCAAGAAATAGACCTTGTCAGCAATACCTTCACTCGTCTGAATTGTAGCAACATTAGGATTGATAAGGACGGAACTGATACCTTCCTCGCGCAGCGCCTTGAGAGCCTGCGAACCGGAATAGTCAAACTCACCTGCCTGGCCGATTTTCAAAGCACCGGAACCCAGAACGAGGACTTTCTTAAGCTGTTTCTTCATCATGTTATTTAACTATAAGTTTATTCTTGATAATAAAAAGTCTCTTCTGAAAATGTCTTGTTTAGTATCTATTTAGTTTCTTAGTCAGATTACTACGGAAGATACCCTATTTCGGGCAGCAAAGATACGTTAAATATCTGAATCATCCAAATTTTCTGCCATTCTTTACAGTTAAATAACATCAATTATTTAAAAATCCTTTCGGGATTGTCTCATTTCTGCTATTTTTTTGTTACTTTTGCAGCGCCTACAGAAAATGTAGCAGAATGTTTCGATAATAATAAAACAATAGCTAACAAGAGTATTATAAAACAATGAAAGTCGGATTATTCGTCCCTTGTTATGTGGATGCTTTATACCCTGAAGCGGGTGTGGCTACATACAAGTTACTAAAGCACTACGGACTGGATGTCGGTTATCCCGAAAAGCAGACTTGCTGTGGTCAGCCGATGGCTAACGCGGGTTTTCAGGACAAGTCGGAGAAGGTCATAGAGACATTTGATGAGCTGTTCAAGGATTACGATTACATCGTAGCTCCTTCAGCTTCATGTGCCGCTTACGTAAAGGTGTATTACCCTAAGATTCTGGAGGGTAAGCACGAGTGTATTTCATCCAAGAAGATCATGGATGTTGTGGAGTTCCTTCACGATGTGCTGAAGGTGGATCATGTGCCGGGCAAATTCCCACACGTGGTGAGTGTGCACAACAGTTGCCATGGTGTGCGAGAACTGGGCTTGTCGTCTCCATCTGAGCGACACATCAAGCCATTCAACAAGATTATCGACCTGTTGAATATGGTGGAAGGCATTACCATCCACGAGCCGGAACGCAAGGATGAGTGCTGCGGATTCGGCGGTATGTTCTCTATCGAGGAGCCTGCCGTTTCTACCCGTATGGGAGAGGATAAGATCAAGCGCCACATGGCTACGGGTGCTGAATATGTAACGGGCCCGGATTCTTCCTGCCTGATGCACATGGCTGGTATTGCCAAGAAGGAGAATATGCCGATCAAGTTTATCCATGTTGTTCAAATTTTAGCTGCAGGATTATGAGTACAGAACATTCCAAGAGAGCTGCGAAGTTTACGCAGAACGTAGAGAAGACCACCTGGCACGATGCTACCTTCTGGTCTGTTCGTCAGAAGAGAGATAAGATGGCGCAGGAACTTCCTGAGTGGGAAGACTTGCGCGAGCATGCGTCTGAAATCAAAATGCACACCATTACCCATCTTGCCGATTACCTCGATATGTTTTCCAAGAACCTGGAGAGCCGTGGGGTAAAGGTGCACTGGGCAAAGGATGCACAGGAGTTCAACGAGATTGTGCTCGGTATCCTGAAGGATCATAACGTGAAGAAGATGGTGAAGTCGAAGTCGATGCTCACCGAGGAGTGCGAGATGAATCCTTATCTGGAGAAGCACGGTATTGACGTGGTGGAGACCGACCTGGGTGAGCGCATCATCCAGCTCCTGGGGCAGAAGCCAAGTCACATCGTGATGCCTGCCATCCACCTGAAGCGTGAGGAAGTGGGACAGATGTTCGAGGAGAAGGGAATCTCCAAGGAAATCGGAAACTACGATCCTACTTATCTGACCCGCTGCGCCCGCCATCATCTCCGCGACCAGTTTATGGAAGCAGGAGCAGGTATGACCGGCTGCAACTTCGGCGTGGCTGCCACCGGCGATTGTGTGGTCTGCACCAACGAGGGTAATGCCGATATGACCACTTCCATGCCTAAGCTCCACATCGTGGCGATGGGTATCGAGAAGCTGGTTCCTGACTATAAGTCACTGGCTGTATTCCAGCGTCTGCTCTGCCGCTGCGGTACAGGTCAGCCTACCACCGCCTTTACCTCTCATTTCCGCCAGGCTCGTCCGGGTGCCGAGATGCATGTGGTTCTGGTGGATAATGGCAGAAGCGATATTCTCGCCGACAAGGACCACTGGCAGACCTTGAAGTGCATGCGCTGTGGAGCCTGCATGAACACCTGTCCGGTTTATCGTCGTTCAGGCGGATACAGTTACACCTATTTCATTCCGGGTCCTATCGGTGTGAACCTGGGAATGCTGAAGAATCCTCAGAAGTACAGCGACAATGTTTCAGCCTGCACCTTGTGCTTGTCTTGCGACAATGTCTGCCCTTCCAAGGTGGGTCCTGGTTCGCAGATTTACGTCTGGCGCCAGAGTCTGGATAAGTTGGGCAAGGCAGATCCTGTGAAGAAGGCGATGTCGAATGGCATGAAATATCTCTTCGATCGTCCTGCGCTCTACACCACAGCCTTGAAGTTTGCGCCACTTGTCAATCTGATTCCTGAGTGCTGCACGCACTTCAGCAACTGGAATGCGTGGGGTATCGGTCACGCCATGCCTGAGTTTGCGAAGAAGAGCTTCCATCAGCTTTGGAAAGAAGGAAAGGTGAAGTAGTGGCTAATCATAAAGTTCAAAGTTCAAATTTCAAAGTTCAATGAATAAAGAAGATTTCCTGAACAAGTTGCGTAAGAATACGCACGTTCAATTCGATATGCCTGCCGTAGATGTCAAGGGAATCCAGTATGAGGATACCTTGAAGCAGTTTATTGAGATGACTGAGTCTGTGGGTGGACACGTGATAGAGGCTGAGGCGGGCGAGAGCCTGGATGAGCTGGTGAAGAAGGCTTATCCGGAGGCGAAGGTCTTTGCTTCCAACCTGCCTGAGATTACCATCGCGCAGAAGAATCCTGATACCGTGGCTGAAGCCAACGACCTGAATGGTACCGATGTGGGTATTGTACGTGGAGAAGTGGGTGTTGCCGAGAATGGCTGCATCTGGATTCCTCAGACCATGAAGGAGAAGGCGGTGCTTTTCATTTCCGAATATCTCGTGATTTTCCTTCAGAAAGATAAGGTTGTTAACAATATGCACGAGGCTTATGCCCGTATCGAGATGGATCCGAAGTATAATTTCGGTACTTTCATCAGCGGTCCTTCCAAGACTGCCGATATCGAGCAGGCTCTGGTAATGGGTGCGCAAGCTGCCCGTGGTGTGACAGTAGTGTTGTATTAAAAAATGGGCTGTTAACTCCAATAATATAAATCCCGAAGCTCACTATCGTGTGAACTTCGGGATTTCTCTTTATACTGTCCATTCATAGGTGTCGTAAACCACGCCTCTTCCTCCGTAACCTTCCTTGTGGGCGATGAGCCCTTCGTTGATCCAGGCTCCCTGCTGTTCCGTAGAACTGCCGAAGTCCAGATAGGGATAATCGGGGTAATCATGATACATTATCTGTTCGTAGATAGCCTCCATGGCTCCGAATTCCTTTCCCTCATCGTTGGTAGAACTGTATTGTCCATGTACCACTTGCTGGGTAATATAAAAGGTGAGGCCTCCTATAATGTGCCCGTTGCGATAAGCATTGTATTGGATGATATTCTCGGGGAATCGCCTTTTCAGAAGTTCCATTTCCTGAAGCGTGTGTACCGGTTTGGCACCAAATCGCTTTTCCAGGTTCTCATTCAATACCTCCCAGAATTCCGACAGACTTGCATCTCTCACTACGGTCACTCCATTCTGATGAGCCTTCTTCAGGCGGCGCAGGTGGTCTTTGCGCCAGCGCAATTTCTGCTGCATGAAGATGGTAGTGCCGATATTGCGGAGCGAAAGATGAGCCTTGCATTTCCAGAAGATGGCATAGAGATCTTCTTCTGAAGGATGGAGATGATAGATCCAGGGAATAGGACGATACTGTACCTTCTCGAAACCCTGAAGACGCAGATAGACATTCAGTTCCTCAAAGAGTTGGCAGACATCTGAAATCGTGACGTGAATGTTCATGATCAGTCCGCCATAGGTGAGTCCGAAATGCGAGCAGAGGGTCTTGCCTACCTGATGGGCTGGCAGGATGGAATGGAGCTTTCCCTTCTTGAAGAACAGGAGAGAATAGTCCTTGAACCTATCGGAATGGTAATCCATATAGTTGCGGTAAAAGAGAAACGTAGCGTTTCGGGCTTTTGCCACATACTCATCCCATTGCTGGCGATATTCGGGAGTGTATTTGATGATTTCAAACATGATGTCTTGCGTATTGGATAGTTTCAAGCATGATGCCTTGCGTATTTGAGAAACTCGTCGTAATCATAGATATAATCAGCTTCTTCGTACAATTCCGAAGCCAGGACCAGACAGACCGAACCGGCTGAGAAGTTTTCCAGCGTTCGCCAGATACCTGTGTTGACGAGTAGTCCCTGGTCGGGGCGGTTGAGAAGATAGGATTGCTTCCTGTTTCCTTCATCCAGCGTAACCGTGAAGGAACCGCTGGCAGCGATGATTACTTCCAGGCATTCCTTGTGGGCGTGCCCTCCGCGGGCAGCACCTGCCGGAATATCGTAGGTCCAGTAGGTGCGCCTGATGTGGAAGGGCGCATCCTTGAAATCCTCCACATTCGTAGCCTGGAAGTCTTCGGATTGATGCGTGTTCTGGAAACGGATGATTTTTCCTATTTCTTTCATGAATCTTATTTCTTCATATATGGGTCGGTGCCCAGAACGGTCTTTGCCAGGCGCTTTGCCTTGTCGCGGAGCGCATTCAGGTCATCGCCCTTCTCGCCGTAGCAGAGAACGACACCCATGCGGCGACCTACGTGAGCCTCTGGCTTTCCGAAGATGCGGATGCGGGTATGATCCTCCTTCAGCGCATCGAGCATGTTGTAGTTCAATGGCTCTGTGCTTTCCTCAGGAGAGAGGATGACGGCAGAACAGCCGATGTGCTCCAGATGGATTCCGGCGATAGGCAAGCCCATCACGGCACGGAAGTGGAGCTCAAACTCGCTCAGGTTGGTGGTGTGACCGAGGGTAACCATACCTGTATCGTGTGGACGAGGGCTCAACTCAGAGAAGATGACCTCACCCTGCTTGCTCAGGAAGAACTCTACGCCCCAGAGACCAGCACCGGTCAGCGCCTTGGTTACTTCGCCGGCAATATGTTCAGCCTTCTTCAAAGCCTCCTCTGGAAGCTGGAATGGCTGCCAGCTCTCACGGTAATCGCCGCCCTTCTGTACGTGTCCGATAGGTGGGCAGAAGAGGGTAGGGCCATCCTTCTGGGTTACGGTGAGGAGGGTGAACTCAGAATCGAAGTCGATGAATTCCTCGATGATCACTTCCTTCACGTCGCCACGACCTTCCTCCATCGCCTCCTTGTAAGCCTCCACCAGCTCATCATCGTTGTGAACATAGCTCTGTCCATGACCGCTGGAACTCATCAGTGGCTTCACTACGCATGGGAAACCAATCTCATCGGCAGCGTTCTTGAATTCCTCGAAAGTCTTTGCATAGAAATACTTGGCTGTGCGCAGACCCAGTTCCTTGGCAGCCAGGTCGCGGATGGCACGGCGGTTCATGGTGTAGTTCACGGCACGTGCCGAAGGTACAATCTGAATGCCCTCCTTCTCGAAGTCGAAGAGACGCTCGGTGCGGATAGCTTCAATCTCAGGCACGATGATGTCTGGGTGATGCTTCTCAACCACAGCGGTCAATGCGTCGCCATCGAGCATTGAGAACACTTCTCGCTCGTCGGCTACCTGCATGGCTGGTGCATTGTCGTACTTGTCGCAAGCGATGACATACTGTCCTGCTCGCTTTGCGGCGATGGTAAACTCCTTGCCCAGTTCGCCTGAGCCCAAAAGCATAATCTTCTTCATTTATATGATGTTTAATATTTTATGTTCCTAAAATTAATCACTAATAATTAATTACTAATCATTAATCACTAAGTCCGAATTTCTTTCTGATAAATTCTGCGATAAACTTCTCTGTCTCCTCGATTCCCAGATGGCTGCTGTTGATGCAGAGGTCGTAGCTCTCGCTGTGTCCCCACTTCTTGCCGGTATAGTAATCGTAGTAAGAGGCTCGCTGCTCCTCATGGCTTTCGATGAACTTGCGGGCGGAGGCTCTGTCGATGTCCTTTCGCTTGCACACTGCCTTGATGCGGTCGTCGATGTTGGCGGTGATGAAAATATTGATCACATTCTTGTAATCACGCAGCACATAGTCGGCGGTTCTACCCACAAACACGCAGTTGCCCTCATCGGCAGCCTTTCTGATGGCGTCGCTCTGGAACTTGTACAGACCTTCCTGCGAGAAGTCGTTGTGATAGAAATTGTTATCGCTCAGGAAGGGCAGATGGGTATGGAAGAGAGACTTGAAGAATCCCTTCTGCTCATCGTTCTGCTCGAAGAATTTCTCCGAAAAACCGCTCTCCTTGGCGGCAAGGTTCAGCAGTTCCCGGTCGTAGCATTTGCAACCGAAATCCTCCGCCAGTTTCTCGGCGATGATATGGCCGCCGCTACCAATCTGGCGACCCACGTTTATGATAATCTTGGTCATAAGCTTAAAATTTTAGCTGTTAACTGTTAACTGTTAACCGTTAACTTTCATGTTTTCTTTATGTTGTCTTTTCAACTTGTTCATGTACCATGACATTACGATGGCAGCGATGACTGCGGCTGAGAAGTCGGAGATAGGCATACTGTACCATACTCCATCAATGTCCCATATCATCGGCAGGAAAGCCAGGAGCGGCAGAAGGATGAGCAACTGTCTCGACAAGGAGAGGAAGATGCTGATCTTCACCTTTCCGATGCACTGGAAGAAGTTGGTGATGACCATCTGGAATCCGATGATCGGGAAGCAGAACATCACCACTCTGATTGCCTTGATGCCCAAGTCTATCAGCGTTTTATCCGTAGTAAAGAGTCTTGCGCAGTAGTAAGGCAGGAACATCGCTATCAGCCAGCCTGTCACCATGATGGCGGTGGCGGCAATGATGCTCAGGTTCAATACGCGCATCAATCTGTCCAACTTCTGGGCACCATAGTTGTATCCGGCAATAGGCTGCATTCCCTGGTTTACGCCAAACACGAACATCACGAACACCATCGCAATACCGTTGGCTATTCCGTAGGCACCCACCGAGAGGTCGCCTCCGAAACGTACCAGCTGGTTGTTGATGAAGATGACGATGATGCAGGCGCACACGTTCATCAGGAACGGCGAAATACCGATGGCGAGGATGTTATCTACGAGCTTCCTCTTCAGTTTGTAGATTCCTTTCTTGAAGTGGAGCAGCTCGCTCTTGTTGCTGAAGAGCTTGAACTGCCACATCAGCGCCATCAGCTGCGATAGGATGGTGGCGATGGCGGCACCCTGTATTCCCCATTTGAAGACGAGGATGAAGAGGGCATCCAGTATCACGTTCATTACCACCGTGAAGATGGTGGCGTACATCGCCTGCTTGGGTTTGCTCGCTGCTCGGAGCAGGGCGTTCATGCCGAAATACATGTGGCTCACCACATTGCCCAGCAGGATGATGACCATATACTCATGGGCATAGATGAGCGTCTGGTCGCTGGCTCCGAAGAATCTCAGGATAGGGTCGAGGAAGAGCAGACAGATGATGCTCAGTCCGATACCGATGATGAGATTCAGTGAAATCGTGTTACCCAGAATATTCTGCGCCGTGGCATAATCTTTTTGTCCCAACTTCACGCTGATGGCTGTAGATGCTCCTACGCCCACACCGGCTCCGAAAGCGGCGGTGAGGTTCATGAAAGGGAAGGTGATGGCGAGACCTGAGATGGCCATGGCTCCCACACCCTGACCGATGAATACTCGGTCAACGATGTTGTAGAGTGAGGCGGCGGTCATCGCAATCATCGCTGGCAGGGCATACTGAATGAGCAGCTTGCCCACCGGCTTCGTACCTAATTCTAATGTCGCTTGTTTATTTTCCATTTATATCTGTTTTTTCCTCATAGACCATCGCACAGCTCCTTTCAGAAAGCAGCAGCGGCGGCTACTTGTCTGCAAAATTACAAAAAATATCTGATACCTTATTATATATATAAGAAAAACTTGCATTTCCTGATAAAAACTTCCCTTTTCTTTTGGCATTCTCGTACAAAAACTGTACTTTTGCAGCTTAGTATAAACAATAATAATCTGATTGGGCAACAGCAGTCAGACGAGAATGTAACAATATAACAATCGTACTACCGATAAATGATGAAAAGATATTTGATGCTTTATGCATTTATTCTGTCCACCTTGACATTGTTGGCTCACGATGACAAGGTAACTGGCATTCTGGAGGCCGATAGGGTGTCTTTCCCAGGTGGAAAATGCCAGATGTATCGTCTTTACCTCAAGGATAAAGACCTCGACCATACGCCTTTTTCGGTGAACCGTCCTTCGGAATTCCTCTCCCAGCGCTCCATCGACCGACGTAAGCGCCAGGGCATTCCTGTAGATCTGACCGACCTTCCCGTGGCTCCGGCTTACGAAAAGCAGGTGGCTGAGGCTGGCATCGAGATTGTGGGGAAGAGCAAGTGGAACAATACGCTGCTCATCCGCATCCATAAGGACAAGGAGCTCCGCAAGCTGGAAGGCCTGGAATTCATCACCAAGAGGAAGAAGGTGTTCCAGGCTCCCGATTCCGTAAGTCAGAGTATGCGCTCGAATGTGCGCAATGGACTGAACGAGTGGAGCCAGGGCGATGGATTCTATGGCGCAGCTGATGCTCAGCTGAAGTCACTGAACGGCAAAAGGCTCCACGAAAGTGGCTATTGCGGCAAGGGGATGATGATAGCCGTATTCGATGGCGGATTCATGAATGTGGATAAGATTCCTGCCCTGCACAAAATCAAGCTGGCGGGTGTGAAGGATTTCGTGGTTCCTGAATCCAAGAATGTCTTCGGAGAGATGGAACATGGCACGATGGTGCTCTCTACGATGGCTGCCAATGCGCCCGACTTCTATGTGGGTGTGGCTCCTGAGGCGCAGTATCTGCTGATAAGATGCGAGGATGAACGCACCGAGAGCCTTGCCGAGGAGGATTACTGGGCAAGTGCTGCGGAATATGCTGACAGCTGTGGCGTGGATGTCATCAATTCTTCGCTCGGCTATCATGGCTTCGATGATTCCTCGATGGATCATCACTATTATGAGCAGGATGGCAACACTGCCCTCATCTCCCGAACCGCATCGATGTGTGCCGACAAGGGAATCGTATGCGTGAACTCTGCCGGAAACGACGGTATGGGTTCCTGGAAGAAAATCAATTTCCCTGCCGATGCCAAGGATATCCTCACGGTGGGAAGCATCAACGAACATGGCATGAATGCTGCCTTCAGTGCCGTAGGACCTACGGCGGACGGCAGAATCAAGCCTGATGTGATGGCTTTCGGAAGTCCTACCTGCGTGATTACGGGCAGGGGCAGCATCATCAATGATAATGGAACTTCGTTTTCCTCTCCGCTGGTAGCGGGTATGGTGGCTTGCCTCTGGCAGGCGCTGCCTGGCAAGACAGCCAAGCAGATCATCAAGCTCGTAAAACTGGCAGGCGATAACCAGCAGCATCCCGATAATGTCTTCGGATACGGTGTGCCGGACTTCTGGAAAGCCTATCAGACGGGAAAAGCGATTAAGTAGTTAATAGTTTATAGTTTATAGGGCAAACTTGCTCTGCTAGCTATAAACTATAAACTTTAAATTTTAAACTATAGACAGTATGGAACGACTTCGATTGTCCCTTTTTGAATTAAACTCGATAGTCAGCGAAATCATTTCTATGTCCTTACCCGACAGCTATTGGGTGGAAGCGGAACTCTCCGAGGCTCGCGAGGGCTATGGCGGCCACTGCTATCTGGAACTGATTCAGAAGGATGAACGCTCCAATACGCCGATAGCCAAGGCGCATGCCAACTGCTGGCGAAACCGCTGGATGCTCATCAAGCCGAATTTCGAGCGAGTGACGGGGCAGCGCATTCATGCCGGCATGAAGGTGTTGCTCAAGGTGCACGCCCAGTTCCATGAGAACTATGGTTTCTCTTGGATTGTAGATGACATCGATCCCAACTATACGATGGGTGATATGGCGCGCAAGCGGTTGGAAATCATCAATACGTTGAAGGCTGAGGGCGTCTTCGAGCTGCAGAAGGAGCTGGTGCTCCCGATGTTCTGCCAGCGCATTGCCGTGATTTCGAGTGCCACGGCAGCCGGATATGGCGATTTCTGCAATCAGCTTGCCGATAATGATTACGGCTTGCAGTTCACCACCCGCCTCTTTCCTGCCACGATGCAGGGCGAGGGAGTGGAGCAGAGCATCATCGCTGCCCTGGACAGCATCAATGCCGAATATGAGGAGTTTGACTGCGTGGTCATCATCCGTGGCGGTGGTGCTACCAGCGACCTTTCCGGTTTCGACACCCTGGCGCTTGCCGAGAATGTGGCTAACTTCCCGCTGCCTATCATCACGGGTATCGGACACGAGAGGGATGAGAGTGTACTGGATATGATTTCCTTCCAGCGGGTGAAGACACCGACTGCCGCTGCCGCCTTCCTCATCAATCATCTCGCCGAGGTTTATGCCCGGGTGATGGATGCACAGGAAACCATCGTGCAGAACGTGAAGCACCGGTTGCAGGTGGAGAAGATGAGGATCGAGAGATTGAGCAGCACCATCCCCGTGCAGTTCTCGCTGGTGAAGACGAAGCAAGGGGCGTATCTCGACCGTCTGATGACTCGCATTACGACGAATCTGCAGTCGAAGGTTTCGGATGCGCAGCGCCGTTTAGAGATTCTCTCGCAGAATATCCAGCCGGTACTGGAGCGTAAGATGCTCAATGAGAATCATCGACTGCAGCTTCTCCAGCAGCGCATCCAGGCGCAGGATCCGGAACTGCTGCTGAAGCGTGGTTACAGCATCACGCTGAAAGATGGCAAGAGCATCCGTTCTGCCTCGCAGCTGAAGGCTGGTGACATCATCGAAACGAGATTCGCCGAGGGCAATATTAAATCGGAAGTGAAATAATTCCCCACACGCCCTGAGGCAATAGAATTTCCCCATACGCCCTGAAAGGGCAAAAGCTTTAAAATACCGCCTTTTTGTAACATCTC
>OHZT01000220.1_pt1 | contig 12134 bp, 9 predicted proteins | sample 1580571 | NCBI WGS metagenome assembly OHZT01 (sample SAMEA3882537, study PRJEB24775) | human gut metagenome | biome: human-associated habitat; feature: intestine environment; material: feces | place: Netherlands | collected 2009/2010 | reverse complement strand
GACTGAGAGAGGAACATATCGCCGTTAGACATATCCTTGAATACTACAGGACGATAATTCTCTGGATGAATACCTTTTTTCATTTTTCTTTTTTATTTTTATTGGGTTATTAAAATTAGACGTCATGGGGATGCATGTTGCATCATTTCGTGTCCCTTATCGGGGCATGCCCATTATAGCCTGTTATCAATTTCAGGCTGCAAAGTTACGCTTTTTTCCTGAAACCACCAAATATTTCTTCTTCTTTTTAAGAAATATTTTAGAAATGAGCATAATACGTAGGTTCTCAAGTTATGACAGGCGATGTGTTCTGTTAGGCGTTTCTCCTGCCAACTATGTTTTCGATGGATAAGAAAAAGAAATCCCCATCGCCTCTGTTTGTGTAGAGGACGATGGGGATCGGTATTTTTTTCTAATACATAATATCTACTAGGGGAATTACTTCAGTGTGATGATGATCTTCTCGATGTAGAGAGCACCTGCCTTATTGTTGAAGAGAGTAAAATACTTGACGTTCTGTGCGCTCAAGTCGAATGTCTCTGTATAAGTCTTGTAATCACCTGAAACCTCATTGGTAGATTTACCTTCGATAGCTGTATCCTTACCATTTGCAGCCTTTGCTGCATAGAGGGTGTAGCTTGGGGCATAGGTAGAAGTTGCTTTTGTTGAGAACAGGATTGTTACGGTCTTGATGTCCTTTGCAAAGGCTGTAGAATTAAACAGGAAGCCTTGTTTGCTAGCATCAGATGCATTACCTTGCATTTGGATACCCTTACCATTTGTTCCGTCAGAAATGCAAATTTTAGCACCTTTAAAGGTGGTGTCGCCAATCTTCCAAGTGTACCAGGTTGATTCGTTTGTAACATTCTGACTATTATAATACTTTTCTACAAGTTCTACATCACCGCTCTTGCCACTCAAGATAGATGCGTCTGTCATTTCGATGTTGCCGCTGGCTGGTGTATCAGGTGTTGGGTCTGGCTTAACTTCACCGCCTGTACCTTCACCTTCAATCTTAACGATAGAGCTGGTCTTGTCAACCTCCATGATATCATTTCCGTTCTTGTCGGTGAACTTCATGATCTTACCCAGGATAGTAACCTTCTGACCCACCTTCAAATCTTCCTTAGAAGCGAAGTCTGCGCCGTTCAGTCCCTTACCAGAGTAAACCTGCATGTCCTTGCTCTTGCCATCGTCTGAGATGTAATAGGTGATGCTCTTGTATGTCTCATTATAGAAAGCAACATCTGAGATGATACCTGTCAGGTAAACCTGTGTAGTAGGCGCTGTGCCAGCCTTGATGGCTGCGATAGCTTCTGCCACGTTGTATGGGTCACTGAGAGAACCCTTACCAGTTGCTGGAGTATCAGGAGTTGTAGTTCCTGTGTTCTCGATAGAGATGATGGTGCTGTTCTTGTCGATTTCATTGACAATAGTGCCATCATTCTTCGTGAATGCCTTGACGATTCCTTTTACTACTACGGTCTGACCAACTTTCAAGTCATCCTTGGAAGAGAAGTTTGCACCATCCTTGCCTTTGCCAGAGTATACTTCGATAACATCTGAAGAACCCTCGTCTGCGATGTTATATGACAAACTGCTATAGGTTTCGTTGAAGAAAGTTACGGCTGTAATCTTACCCTTTACGCATACAGCTGTAGAAGGTGCTGTACCTGCCTTGATGAGGGCGATAGCTTCTGCTACAGTATATGGATTGCTTTCAGAACCCTTTTGGTTAGGATCTGTGGTTCCTGGACCAGCAGGCTGAGTAGGCAGTGTATAAGGTTCTGGTACATCCTCGCAGCTGCTGAATGTGAAGGCAGCCATAGCCGCCATCAAAACTGAAAATATATACTTTTTCATATTATTGTCTTTTTAAATATTGTTACTATTTATATCTATAGAAGTGAATCCGGTTATTTCACTGCAAAATTCTTAACCTCCCAGGTTGGAGCACTCGTTGGAGAACTGCTGTAGAGGAAACCGATGTAGATGGTTTTGCCACAATACTTCGTCAAATCTGCAGTAGATGAAACAAAGGTCCAGCTGTTTTCTGTAGGATAACCCTGTACACCCAAGTCGGTCCATGTCTTTCCATCTGTAGAAATCTGAACCTTGCATTCCTGCTTCATGTCAGAAGCAAAATTGATAGCCTGGTCGAACATGAGTTTAGCGCTCTTGGCTGATTTCAGGTCGATGGCAGGCGATTTGAGACGTGACTGGAGTTCTTGTTTTGAACCGTTCACATAGCCAGAAGCCTTCATTCCGTAAGCTGCAGATGCCCATTTCCAGACAAATTCTACACCATCAGCCAACTTGATGTTGTCGATGGTGAAATTGCCCTGGCTGGCGTCAAACGGCTCGCTGAGATAGGCTAGAACTACCGATTTCAGGTCATCCGTGCTGCGAAGCACAATCTGCCAGGTGTTATTGTAACGGGTGAAGATACCGGTGATATCGAATACACCCTGTGGAACCACCTCATTGGCAAACTTAGAATAACCCGAGTTGCGCACTACCAGATTGCTGCTGCTGATCTTCTTGCCCGTTTCGGCATCAATCAGTTCCAGACTCGTATTGGTATCATCTGGCGCCCATACGTTTGTACCGTTGGCAGAGGCAAACTTCACCTTCTTCAGGGTCATCAGCTTGCCCACGTTAGCATCCATATAGGCTGCATCAGTAAGCTTTGTCAGGTCAAACTCCTCTGGCACTACCGTGCTTGCATCAGCCTCGCCAGGGTTCAGAATCTTGAAGTGCTCGTTCCAGATGGCACGCTCTATCTTGCCCATACCCAGACTTCCATCTGAGAGCTTGGTATTCACACCGCCAATCTGAGGCAACTTCTTGTAACTTCCGATATAGAGACCCTTCAGGTTTACGAGAATCTCCTGACCAACAGGAAGATAACCCGACAGACCACTTCCGTTGATGGCAATGATGATAGCGCCGGATGCATCCTGTACGCTCACCTGGTTGTAGATATTGCCACTGACATCATTGCCCGTCACTACCGCCTTGATCATCATGTCCTTCTCAATCAGCTTGTAGCCATTGTCGCTGTTGATAATCGTAGCAAACTGGGTCTTCAAATCTGCTATGCTGATCACATTCTTCTCCCTCAGGCTGTTGTTGCCATATGGAGCTGCAGGCACCTTCTCGGTCAGGTCCGGGTCAGCATAACCGTCGCCCATACACGACCCCAGGGTTAGTGCCAGGAATGCCAATGCTATGAATTTTATCTTTTTCATTGTTCTTTCTTTTTATTGTTATTCAAGTTTCGCAAGTGTGGGAATTGATTGAAGTTAAAGAAGTTATCACTCCCTACGGTCGTTCGGGAAGTGAAGAGACAATAGTCTTCTTTCGTAAAACGTAGGACATTTGTCCCTTAACTTCCCTCTAACTTCCCTTAACTTCCCCACATGCGAAAGTTCAGTTAAAGAGAAACTGCTCTTTAGAATCTGTAAGATACCTGGAACATGCCGTTGGTACCCCAGGTGTAATACTTCTTAGGATTCTTAGAGAACTGGTAGAGGCGTGGATTCTTCACGTTGCCGTTAGCATCCAGTGTATAGCTTGAACGTGAGTTCTGCTCATATCCGCCTGTTACGATGGTCTGGTTGTTCAGCAGGTTGGTAATCATGAGGTTGAAGTTGAGAGAACCCTTCTTCAGTCTCACGCTCTTGCCTATGCTCAGGTCAACCATCCATCCTCCGTGACCCTTCTCCTGGGCTACAGCATCCTCAGTCCAGCTCATACCGTCGAGTGTAGTAGGAGCAAAGATTTCTGGGTATGCCTTGTAGGCAGCCTGGCGGTTGGTCAGCACCTTCTCATATCTGTAGCTTGGAGAATAAGAGAGGTAGATGCGGTCGTAGTAGTTGGCATTGAGGTTGACGAACCATCCGTTTACGTGGGCATCGAGACCGATGCTTCCCACTGTGAGCGGTGTGCCACTCTCGCGCATATTCATCACGTAAGCCTTGTCCTGGTAAACCTCAGCACTCTTAGAGAGCATGTATACGGCGTTTACATTGTTGATGTTCTTCGCCTCGCTCATAGCGCCCAGAGTCTTCAGGTCGAGCCATGAAGTGAGCTTGAACTTAGCGCCCACCTCTACACCATAGTATTCCTTCTTCAGTCCGGTCATGCTCACGTAGGTGAATGAATTCTCATCATCGTTGTAGAAGTTCTGCCATTCCGTAACGTTCTCCAGTCGGCTGTAGTAACCGCTCACGTTGGCACTCAGCCATGCGTTGCGATACAGGTAGCTGAATTCAGAGCTGAAGATGCGCTCGTTCTTGAGGTTAGTCACGAAGTCGTTGCTGATTTCCGGTGCGATGAAGGCTGTGTTTGCCATCGGTGCACGCAGCTCATATCCGGCTCCGATGCTGAAGGCATGACCTCTGCCCATATCCACGTTCAGGCTTCCCTTTACGCCACCGTCCAGGAAGTTGGCTGTGCCGCTCTTGCCCTGGCTGTTGTCCGGTGCCATACCGTTGCGCATGTAGCCTCGGCGGTTCATTCCGGTATATCCGATACGTCCGCTCAGCATCGCCTTCATGTTGTAGAATTCGGCTGTATAGGTGCTCCATGCGTTTGCCTTGTTTACGTCGATGCGATAGTCGTAACCGAACTTGTCGCCCTCGTAAACCAGTTTGCCTGTGTTGTTAGGACCGGCTGTGTTCAGGTCGTACTGCACACGTGGGTCGGTCTTAGGATAATCGCCCAGGGCATAGGTGTTGATGTTGTGGAAGATGGCACCGCCCAGCATGTCTTCCAGTGTCTGATAGTGCTGGTTGGTACTCTTTCCGAGCATGATACCCGTAGCCAGGTTCGATTTCCTGGTCAGCTTGGTGTTCAGAACGGATGACAGGGTCAGGGTCAGGTTGTCGTTGTGCTTAGCCTGAACATAGTAGAGCAGATCCTGTCCGTTCTTGGCTGCCTGCTGGTTGGCATAGTACAGGCGGTCCCAGTTAATCTGTCGGTTCTGCTTGCTTGCCTGCCAGTAGTTTACGGCGTTGTTCCAGTTTTCCCAGGTATACATGTTGTTGCCGTTCTTGTAGTCGCCCCATACATAGTAGTTGGCAGATGGCATGTTCTTCCAGTAGTCTGGCTGTGGATTCTCTGCGTTGTTGTAGTTGAGCTTGGTGCTCTTGTACATAGAGTATTTTCCGAACACCGATGTGGTGAGCTTCATCTGGTCGTTGATTTCCCAGTCCCATGTAGCGATAGCCGAAGGAGCAAAGTCGTTCACTACGCGTGAGTTTCTCTTGTGTCCGTTCTGGTATCCCCAGTATGGGTTATACTGGTAGTCGTTTGCCAGCCAGTAAGCCTCGTCGGTAGATGCTCCCTGGGTGCTTCTTTCTGTCGGGTTACCCCATGTAGAGAAGCTCAGCGAGTGGCCGTTCATCCACTTCTTCTGTACGCCGAAGAAATAGGAGAGGGCGTTGTAGATGGTTCCCTCTACGTATCCCCGGTTAGCCCAGCGGTAGGTGAGACCGGCTGTAATGGCCCATCCCTTCTCGTTGAATCCGCTGGAGTAGGAGTAGAGTCCGCGCAGGGTATAGTTGCGGTTGGCAACACCTACGCTGGCATACTGTCCTTCCTGCATGCTTCCGGCACGGAAATCATAGTTGTTGGAGCCTGCCATGCCGGTCATCGAATAGCCGTTGGCTTCGAAAGGCAGGGCGAAGTCTACGTTTCTGGAGAATCGGTTCAAACCGCCGATGTTGGAGAAACGGAACTGTCCGGTCTCCATATCGTTCATGGAAGCACCGTTGATATAGACATCGTTGTACTTCTGGTTGAAGGCACGGTAGCGGAAACGTGCTGGCGAGAACCGGTAACCTGCCTGGCTCGCGTATACGTTGCTGGTAGAATTGAGGATGGTGACATTGGATGACATGTCATCGTCCTCGCCCAACTGTGCCTCGGAGAAGGTGAAAGCATTCTCGTCGAGTCCCTGTGCTACGTTCTGGTCAGTCTTTTCGTTCTGAGCCATAGCCAATGAACACGAGAAGAGCGCTAACATTGCTAAGTTTACTTTCTTCTGCATAGTTTATATGTATTAAGTATTAATAAACCGGCAACAGCAGTCTTTTTGAGCAGTGATGATATATGTCCCGCTAGGTCTTGTGTCTTCTGTTCCGATTCAATGTGTTTAATGCTGCAAAGTAACAAAAAGTTTTTTGAAAAATGAATTTATTTATGTTAAAAATGCATGAAATCTGAAAAAATATTCGTTTTTATGGAGATATTTCCGGTTTTTTAGGTATCTTTGCTGCCTGTTACCTCACCGCGTAAAGGTGAACATATATAATAAGGTGAATTTTCGCATGTGGGGGAAGTTAAGGGAAGTTAGGGAAGTTAGAGGGAAGTTAAGGGACAAATGTCCTACGTTTTACACAAGATGACTATTGTCTCTTCACTTCCCGAACGACCGTAGGGAGTGATAACTTCTTTAACTTCAATAAATTCCCACACTTGCAAAACTTGAATAATTAATATTAGTATGAGAAAACATTTGCTCTTGCTGGCTGCCCTCCTCATGATTGGGCTGGGCGCTACGGCACAGAAAAAGAAGTCGCAGACTTCCGGTAACAAGCAGTATCAGGTGTATGCTGTGGGTTTCTATAACCAGGAGAACCTCTTCGATACCTGCCATGATGCCGGTAAAAATGATTACGAGTATCTCCCTGCTAAGGGATGGAATGGTATGAAATATACCAATAAACTCAAGAATATGTCGCGTGCACTTGCCGACATGGGTACCGATGTGCTGCCTAACGTGGGCTGTGCCTTCATCGGTCTGGCTGAGGTTGAGAATGCCAACGTGCTGAAAGATCTCACCGCACAGCCGCCTCTCAAGGCAAGAAACATGCAGTTCTGCCATATCGAGGGTCCCGATAAGCGAGGCATCGATTGTGCGCTGCTCTATAATCCGGCACTCTTCAAGGTGAAGAACACCCGATTGGTGCCTTACGTACAGGAACTTGCCAAGGATTCAGCCTACAAGACCCGTGGTTTCCTCACCGTACGTGGTGAGCTGGCGGGCGAGGATGTGGCGGTTATCGTATGCCACTGGCCAAGCCGTTTCTCCGGTCCGTTCTATCGCGAGAGCGGAGCGCGCCAGACTAAGGCGGTAAAAGACAGTCTGCTCCGTCTGAACCCGGCGATGAAAGTGTTCGTGATGGGTGATATGAACGATGATCCTACCAACGCCAGCATGCACAAGGTGCTGAAGGCGAAGGCTGAAATCAGCGAGGTGGGTGCCGATGATATGTATAATCCATGGTACAACATTCTGGCTAAGGAGGGCAAGGGAACCCTGTTCTACAGCGGTTCATGGAATCTCTTCGACCAGATAGTCATCACGCCTAATCTCCTGAACAAGGATAGTAAGAACAAGGACTACAGCTCTTTGAAATTCTGGAAGAACCACATCTTCCGCCGCGATTACCTCATCCAGCAGGAGGGCCAGTACAAGGGTGCTCCTTTGCGTACCAAGGCGGGTGGCAGATGGCTCAACGGCTACAGCGATCACCTGCCGGTAGTGATGTACCTGGTGAAGGAAAAAAAGTAAAGTAAGTGAAGAACGAAGAGTGAAGAGTGAAGAATTCAACAGCTTTGCTAATCATAAAGTTCAAAGTTCAAAGCTCAAAGTTCAAAGTAGAAATGGTTGAGAATCATCCTTTTGAGCCTTGGCTGCCCGAGAATGCGCGGCTGCTGATGCTCGGCACGTTTCCGCCTGCAGAGAAGCGGTGGTGCATGCCCTGGTATTATCCCAACTTCCAAAATGATATGTGGAGGATATTCGGGATTATCTACTTCCAGGATAAGTTTCATTTCGTGGATGTAGAGAAGAAGACCTACCGCCTCGATGCTATTAAGGAATTTCTCAGGGAGAAGGGCGTCGCCATCTATGATACCGCACAGCAGGTGATACGCACCAAGAATACGGCATCCGATAAGGACCTGCAGATCGTGCAGCCCGCCGATCTCGACGGCATGCTCCGCCAGCTGCCCCATTGCAGGGCGGTGCTCACAGCCGGCCAGCTTGCCACGAAGGTATTTTCAGAACACTTCGGTATCAAGGAAAAGCCTGAGATGGGAGGCTATGCAGAATTCCAGTTCGAGGGCCGCAGACTCCGTCTGTACCGCATGCCCTCCAGTTCCCGTGCCTATCCTATGGCGGTGGAGAAGAAGGCTGAATTCTACCGCAAGATGTTTGATGAAATCTTATAGAAAGAAGAAAGAATATGAAAGATAAAGTGACCGTTATTGGCATTGCGGGAGGCACAGGCTCCGGCAAGACCACTGTGGTGAAGAAACTCGTAGAAGTGCTGCCGCCTCATTATGTGGCTGTGGTGCCCCTCGATTCATATTATAACGATACCTCGCAGATGACCGAGGAAGAACGTCATCAGATCAACTTCGACCACCCGTCGGCATTCGATTGGAAGCTTTTGCACCAGCAGCTCGCTGATCTGCGTGCTGGCAAGGCGATAGAGCAACCCACCTATAGTTATATCAAATGCAACCGTGAACCGGAAACGGTTCACGTTGACCCCAAGCCGGTTGTGATCATCGAAGGCATCATGACGCTGGTGGACAAGAAGTTGAGAGACCTGATGGACCTGAAGGTGTTCGTGGATACCGATGCTGATGAGCGCCTGATACGCAACATTCAGCGTGATACCATCGACAGGGGGCGCACCGTATCGATGGTAGTAGACCGATACCTCAAGGTCCTGAAGCCGATGCACGAGCAGTTTATCGAACCCACCAAGCGCTATGCTGACATCATCATTCCTCAGGGTGGCGAAAACCTCAAGGGCATCGGTATCCTCTGCAAGTATGTAGAGGGACTGATAGAGAAATAAAAATATTTTTGCTCAAGCATTGCATTTCTTTAATGCAAAACAAAGTTTAATTAGGAAACAGGGCGGCCTTCTTCGTGAAAAGAGGTCCGCCCGCTTTGTTTTTATCCCGGTCGGGCTATTCAAGTAGTTCTGTCAGCGAATTCAGCCGTCTCAATAAGCCTACGGATACGTCTGAGCTAGCCGACGCAGTAATATCTGTACCCCGACGCAGTAATATCTGTATCCCGACGCAGTAATATCCGTGAGCCAGCGCAGCACAACGTGTGGTCCGTTTTCGTCAGGTCCCATAACCATATTCTGCAAAGATCTTCTTGCTTTTTGCAAGAAGATAAGCTGAAAAACGTGATAGATGAAGGCTATTAGTGATGGATAGCGTGATGGATATTGTAAACAATTTGTCCATCCATCACGCTTTCCTAAATAGATAATTCTCTTATTATCAGGTGATTAATATTTTGAGAAGAGAAAAAGTGATGGATGTGAGGGATAAAACTTAAAAGATTATTCCTCTTCCTCCTTCTCAAAAGCCTCTACGAAAGGCTGGTGGAAACCCTGGAAGATGCGGAGATACTCGGCTCGCACCTCATCACTTTCTTCAAAAAGATTCAACTCGCCACGCTTGTGAGCCTTCAGCATACTGCTGTAACGGCGAATCTTACGCTTGTAGTTCCTTGCCATCAACGCATCTGCCTGAACAGGATTCTGACTGACATACGAAAAGGCACAAAGCTGTTTCATGAACATGTCGAACACCGGATTGTCATGACTCCAGTCGTCCTCACTCAGCCAGAACCACTGGAAATGATACTTCTGCTCCAGTGCCATCAGATGCTGCCCCAGCTCGTCAATCTCCATGCCCTTCTGCATCTGCTCCTCAGCAAAAGCTACCAGAGATGCCGCATCTACATTCAACTCAACCTCGTGAGACAGCGTGGTGCCCTCAATCTGAATGCGCCAACGGTGATTCCTGTTCTTGATGAGCGCAGAATTCGTGTTCATCAGCAACTCGGAAAGCTTGCCCTCGGTAGGAATCTGATCTACTACCGAAAGACGGTCGCGCTGGTTGCGAACCACCAACTGATGGTCCTCATGGCGCAATACACACATGTAAACCAGCCTGTTGCTGTCGAGCTGAAGGGTGAAACGGTCGTTGTTGTCATCGCCCACAAATTCGTAGGTGTAGTCATCCACCTTATCCTGCGGAATGCTCAGTTCGCCATGCACCTTGTTGCCCTCGGCATCGTAGAGCGAGAAACCGATGTAAGGAATCTGAAGGCGGAGGACAACCGGATTGCCGCCGTCTTCAGGAATCAGGGTAACAGCCAGTCCGTCATCGCCGAAATCATCCTTGCGGCATACGAATCCGTCATCCGTCTTCTCAGCCTTCTCCACCTTCACCTCGCCGTGGCGCCACCAGAAATCGAAGGTGATGGTCTGGTCGTCCTCAGCGGCTACACGGATGAAATCCTCGATGTCCTGACCCAGGTAAATCACCTTGGCAGGCTCAATCTCCTCATCGTCATCGCCCAGCGCTCGCACCCACATTTCGCCCGGAACAGGATCATCTTCCCATTCGGCATCAGCAGGGGCTGCAGTAGATTTGAAAACGAGGAAAACCATTCTTTCTTCTTCCCTCGTGCCATCTTCGCGGCACGTGAAGCACTTCGCCTCCTTAGGGATGAAGAATGGGGTTAACAGGTACGGGTTTTTGCATAATGCGGTATACTCTACCTCGGTCCATACCGGGAGAGCGTGTGTATTTGTCTTGTCTGTCATATTCTCTTGTTGCATATAATTCTTGAGTTGGTCCTATTTCTTTTCATCATCCGGCGTGTGTGGCAGGACGAGGGGGATGTTGATCCCAAAAAACGGTTGCAAAGGTAATGCAAAATCGAGACACTACAAAATATATCACCTATTTTTTTAATTATTTTACGATTCAATATTTGGTGCTTCCAAAAAATAGTTGTAGTTTTGCATCTGAAATAATGAATAGAAAGATGAAAGTCAAGACAATACTCACACTGGCGCTAGCCGCCACAACCCTCGCAGCATGTCACAGGGGAAAGAAACCACCACGTATGGACAATTCGAAACTCGCCATCAGCCTCTCGAAACCGGCTAAGGGCGACAGGGCTATCTACGGACTTGCCTGCCTGGGCTGCTCGGATACAGCGCTGGTGCTGCTGCCCAACGGAGGCGGCGACCCCGTGAGATACAACATTCTGGATGCCACTCGCAACCATCAGGTGTTTGGAGATATAGAGGTGGGTGACTGGGTTTGCGTGATGCCATGCGAGGAGAAGGATGAGAAGAACCGTGCCGACATGGTGATAGACCTGGACCAGCTGAAGGCCACCTGGACCTATCCGGTGATGCCGAAGCTGCGCGATGTATCGCATCTGAGCAAGCGCCAGCAGGCAAGAATCCTTGCCAACATGCCCGACAGCATCGTAGAAACCTATATGGTGCCGCGCCAGTATGGCTTCACCCTGAAGCGCATGAGCGAGGCGATGGCCGTGGGCAGGGTGATGATAAACAAAGATGTGGACGATGACAGCCCGGTAGAATATTCTGATGTGCCTCAGTATACGGAATGGCATGCCTATAACGGCAAACTGATTCTGGTGCAGGGCCGCCGCGAGTTGGAGGGCGTGGTGATCAACGGAAAGACGAAGCGCGATACCTTCACCTTTGTATATATGAAGGGCGACAGTCTGGCTCTCTCTGATCGTGAGGGCCGCATCCAGGGTTTCCACCGCTCGCTCAATGCGATGAAGGCCAACGCCAAGGCCCATGCTGCAGCCGAGAAGCTGAACAGCAAGATGAAGAAGGAAATATTGAAGTAAATTACATAATAAATATAAAAAAAGAGGCGAATAGGACGATTTCTCAATTTTTTTGTCTAATTTTGCACCTTGGAATTTAATTCATACATCGAATATAAAGAAAAAGAACAAGAATAATGAAGAAGAAAATTCAGTTCAGTCTCGTTTATCGAGACATGTGGCAGAGCTCTGGTAAGTTCCAGCCACGCAAGGATCAGTTGGCTAAAATTGCCCCAGTTATCATCGAAATGGGATGCTTTAGCCGTGTAGAGACTAACGGCGGTGCCTTCGAACAGGTTAACCTCCTGGCAGGTGAAAACCCTAACGATGCCGTACGCGCATTCTGCAAACCTTTCAACGAGGTGGGTATCAAGACTCACATGCTCGACCGCGGATTGAACGCTCTTCGTATGTATCCTGTGCC
>OHZT01000212.1_pt1 | contig 12344 bp, 8 predicted proteins | sample 1580571 | NCBI WGS metagenome assembly OHZT01 (sample SAMEA3882537, study PRJEB24775) | human gut metagenome | biome: human-associated habitat; feature: intestine environment; material: feces | place: Netherlands | collected 2009/2010 | reverse complement strand
CCCACACATCAGGCTTATCATGGTTGTTTTCATGTTTCCTACTGCCTGGAACAATTTCTCAAACGTCATGCTGACGGTAACAATGAGTGTAAAGGCGAACGCAACGACAGAATAGCGGACGCCAAGTTCAATGACCGCTTCGGATGAAGTGAACATCCGCAGGAAAACCGGCATGATCGTAATACAGCAGACTGTCATAACAACGCCATGAATCACGGCAAGCACAAGTCCCTGCGTGGCTGCCTGATCCGCTTTTCTGTGATCCCCCGCGCCCAGATAGAAGGCGATCGCTGCATTGATGCCAACGCCAAATCCAATTCCGGCAGCATTGATAAAATTTTGAACCGGGTAAACCAACGATAATGCCGTCATAGCCTCCTCGCTGATCTGCGCGACGAAAAAACTGTCCACAATGTTATAGAGAGAATTAACTAGCATGGATAACACCATAGGCAATGACATGGATAAAATCAGCGGTAATACCGGTTTCTCTTTCATGAAAGTGTCGTTCATCATTTTTCCTCCTTGGAACACGTTATGAGATATTTTTGCGGCGATGCCATGCCATCATCACAAGAGCAACGAGCAAAGTGGCAGTTTCGGCAACCGGAAATGCAAGCCAGATTCCGTTCAGTTGAAATAATTTGTCCAGACACCATAAGGCCGGAACAAGGAAAAGCAGTTGTCTGCATAATTGAATCGCTATGCTGGAACCTACTTTTTCTGTCGCCTGAAAATAGGTGGAAATCATGGTAGAGAGACCGCAAAACAGATAGCTTGCCGCCATAATTCGCATAGCGGATATTCCAAAGGAGCGCATGGCTTCCGACGCTGTAAATAATTCCAAAAGCTGCGCCGGAAAGAAGTTGACGGTCAATGTTCCCAGTATCATCATACCGGAGACCAAAGCGGTTCCGTATCGGAAAGCGGAGTGCAGCCTATCTCTGTTTCCCGCACCGTAGTTAAACCGCATAATAGGCAAACAGCCCTGAATCAAGCCGTTTACTGTCATAACGATCAGCTGCTGCACCTTAAAATACGCACCGAAGAATGCAATCGCCGTATCGGAATACGCCACCAGAAACAGATTGACGAATATCACCATAAACGAACTGAGGGCATTCATAATGAAAGATGGTAAGCCAAGGGCGAATATACGGGCAATCATCCACTTTTGTATATGAAATTCTTTGATCTTTATCCGCACTTTTTGCTTTTTGCCCAGCAGCAAGGCAAATGCCAAAATCATGGATAACAAATAGCCCGCAACAGTAGCCACCGCAGCGCCACGGATCCCCATAGCTGGAAAAACACCAATACCAAAAATTAGGAGGGGGTCAAATACAAAATTAACGACCACTCCTGCAATCTGGAACCACATAGGAGCAACCATGTTCCCAGTAGCCTGTATCATCTTCTGGATTGCGATATGCACCATGTTGGGAATTTGCATGAACGAACATAAGCTCATATAGGCAAGACTCAACTGATAAATTTCTTCGTTATTGGTGAATGCCCCAAAGTAGGGTTTCATAATCAGTAATGACAGAAGATTGAGCAAAGCACCAATTCCAAAGGCCAGTAACAATCCATGTGTGACGGTAGTATTTGCCTCATTCTGCTTTCTCTGTCCAAGATACCCTGCAATCAGTACATTCACGCCAACGCCGATTCAGATAGATGTCGCATTCATCAAAGTTGTAATGGGAAACGACAGGGAAACTGCCGTCAAAGCATTTTCACTCAGCCGCGCTACAAACGCGCTGTCTATCAGATTATAGGAATATTGCAGAAACATGGAAATCAGCGGCGGTATCGACATTTGCCAGATGAGTTTTCCAACGGGCGCAACCGCCATTTTGTTATTGGTCTGCATGCTTTCCCTCTTCTCCACAAATTGTCCGAACAATATAGTTTTGTTTGCGTGCTGCGGGCTGACCGGCTTCCTGGGCCGGATAGTCCGATGCAAGCGCCCGCCTATATTTGGAGTCTGTAATTGCAATGATGGTTGGAGATTGATGTCTTCCGCCGGTAGGAGCGTAAGTCCCTGCTTCCAGTACAACGTCCAAAGCCTTGGAAAGGACAGGTTCCGATTTATAAGCCCGTACACTACGGCGCGTCTTAATAAGAGACAAAAAATTTTTTTCCATACAGATATAGTCCTCCATTCTGCTAATACTTCCGAGATACAGGCAACAAAAAAGCCACACAACTATCACAAGATAGCTGTGTGGCAAAAAGATGACCGAATCCGGAAAAGTCCACTAAAATTTTGCGTTTATTATTATAGTGAACTTGAAGGAGACTGTCAAGCATCAATCATTACGGAATTGTGGCGGCTGTCTGTTGTTTTTTGTGTTACTTTATGGCACATGAGAAATTCTGTCTGGTTTTGTACTCGTAGTGAGTGGGCATGTTCTCCCATTGGGAGGCCACCCACCAGTCCAATTCATTCAGTACGATATTGTATAGGATGCCGCCCTGCGGCGTTCCCTTAGTCGGGTAATCGCAGCTCATAGCTGGCTGGTTACCGGCTCTGCCTCTTTGACAACAGTTATATGTAATTTGACAACATTGATTAGAACTTTTACATTTAGGGGAAAATAGCGGAAATTATTCGGAGAGTTTATTTTTTCTTTTATAGCCGTAATCCTTTAATATCTTTAATGCGTGATAAGATCATATTGCAACTGCAGCTGATAATGCCAGGCAGTGTATCAATGACATTGTGCAGGAAGTATTCCATTTCATCACCTGATGAAGCAACGGCATGTACATGAAGCCTGTCTCTTCCTGTGACACGGTAAATCTGTGAGACTGTATCATTTTTGTACAATATATCTGTCACCTGCGCCAGGTACTCCGGTTTTGTTTCAATTTCAAAATAGCATGATACAGCCCCACTGATTTTTTGCGGATTAATAATTGTTGTATATTCTTCGATTACGCCTCTTTTCTCCAAAGCCTGGATACGGGCTTTTACTGCCACTCTGGAAATACCGGTTTCTTCACCGATATCAGAGTAAGAGATACGTGCGTTTTCTATAAGCAGCCGGATAATCTTCTGATCCAGCTCATCTAAACCGTCCAGGTACATAAGTTCCCTCCTGTAAAATAATATAAAATAATATCCATCTGATAGCAGCTTTTTTCAATATCAAATATCATATCATTTATATTACTAAAAGTAAACAGCAGCTTGACTTATTTGCTGTAACTACATATAATTGTTGCGTAACGAAATCTTAAACTTACATTTTGAAAATACAATCGTGATTTCGGATAAAAAGCAGGAACTGATGGAGGAAAATGAGAATGTCAAAAGATGAATATTTAATCACAGATGCCCCTCTTAAAGCACTGACTGTTTTTGCAATGCCTATGATTCTGGGCAGCTTCTTTCAACAAGTATATAATATGGCTGATTCCATTATCGTCGGTCAGTTTGTGGGATCCTCTGCACTTGCGGCAGTTGGAGCCTGTGCCGCTTTGACCAATGTTTTCATCTGTGTGGCTTTGGGAGCCGGTGTAGGAGCAGGTGTACTTGTGAGCCGCTATTTTGGAGCTCAGAATTATAGCAAAATGAAAACAATTGTGTCAACATCGTTGATCAGTTTTCTGATTCTGAGTATACTTCTGGGGGTTTTTGGCTTTGTTTTTTCTCATTTTATGATGAGTTTATTACAAACACCTGCTGACATACTGGATGAAGCGGTACTGTATCTGCGTGTTTATTTTGTGGGATTTCCCTTTCTGTTTATGTACAATATCCTTTCAACGATGTTCACTTCAATCGGCGAATCAAAGATTCCGTTAGGTCTTTTAATATTTTCTTCGGTTTTAAATATATTTATGGACCTTTGGATGGTGGCTGGACTTGGTCTTGGTGTGTTTGGTGCAGCCCTTGCGACTCTTATTGCACAAGGAATTTCTGCAGTATTTTCAATTTTGATTTTCTTTAGTCGGATGCGCCGATATAAAAGTCACTTTAGTTGGTTTGACGGGCAGGAGTTACGTTCAATGCTTCGAATTGCTGTACCTTCGGTTCTTCAGCAGTCTACAGTGTCAATTGGGATGATGATTGTACAGGCGGTTGTAAATCCATTTGGTACACAGGCACTAGCGGGTTATTCGGCAACGATGAGAGTAGAGAATGTATTTTCACTGATATTTATATCTATTGGAAATGCAGTTTCACCGTATGTTTCCCAAAATCTTGGTGCAAAGAAAAACGAACGTATCAAAAAAGGATATCATGCTGCACTGGTGTTGGACCTGTGTTTCGCAGTCCTTGCTTTCATAGTCATTGAAACACTGCACACCCCAATTTCTTCCTTATTCCTTGGAAAAGATGGAACCGCTCTGGCATATCAGGTGTCCGGGGATTATATGAAATGGCTGGGATATTTCTTTATTTTTATGGGTATTAAGATGGCAACAGATGGAGTTCTTCGTGGACTTGGAATTATGCGGCCGTTTCTCATTGCCAATATGGTAAACCTTGCCATTCGGCTGTCAGTTGCCTTGATTTTTGCACCGCGTTATGGAATTGCATTTGTCTGGCTTGCTGTACCGGCCGGATGGCTTGCGAATTTTCTGATCTCCTATGGGGCACTTAGAAAATCATGGCCGGTTGATGAAGGAGTTTCATTCCGGTAAATTTTTCTTAAGTTTTGATGGGAAGCTGGATTTGTATGTTAAGAGGTATATTTTCGTTACTGTTCACTGGCAATATCCCGCGAAGCGTGTTGCTGTGAACAGTAACATATTTTCTTATAGACATGATATAGTATGAGTGCTATAATAAAAATAATTTTTTATGGCATTTATTGGCAAACCGGTTGAAAAGCCGGGGCGCAAAGCCAGAAGGAGCTAAAGTCAGATTGAAATCTGGCCATGCCAGCCGGTTGCATCATGCCTCAGTAATAAAAAAAGGTAAATGTTAAATGGGCATTATGGAAAAAGTTCCTGTAAAATTTTTTACAAGGAACTTTTTTTTGTCTTCAAGCGGATATTCGCAACCTCCGCAGGGGACTTACCTGATTCGGTTAAATTTGATGGAAAATAGAGAAGAACAGCAGGAATGGAGAAAAGATGAAAGGAAAAAGAGTGATTGCAGGCATTCTGCTTGTGGGAATTTTAGCAACTGCCCTGGCAGGGTGCAAAAATGCAGATGTTACTAAAAAAGAAAGAGAAAAGCCCGTTATCACCCTGGGCAGTGACAGTTATCCGCCATACAATTATCTGAATGAAGATGGAATCCCCACAGGAATTGATGTGGAACTGGCTACAGAAGCTTTCAGAAGAATGGGGTATCAGGTGGATGTTGTCCAGATCAACTGGGAGAAGAAAAAAGAACTGGTGGAAAGCGGAGAGATCGACTGTATTATGGGCTGTTTTTCCATGGAAGGACGCCTTGACGATTACCGCTGGGCAGGACCCTACATAGCAAGCCGCCAGGTAGTTGCTGTAAATGAGAGCAGTGATATCTATAAACTAAGTGATCTGGAGGGAAAGAACCTTGCCGTCCAGTCCACAACCAAACCGGAAGGCATCTTTCTGAACCGGACAGATGAAAGGATCCCCAAACTGGGCAATCTGATCAGTCTTGGGCACAGGGAACTAATCTATACCTTTCTGGGAAAAGGATATGTAGATGCAGTTGCTGCACATGAGGAATCCATTGTCCAGTACATGAAGGATTATGATGCAAGCTTCCGTATCCTGGAAGATCCGCTGATGGTGGTCGGGATAGGTGTTGCTTTTGCAAAAGAGGATGACAGAGGAATCTGTGAGCAGATGGATCAGACGCTGGAAGAAATGCGTCAGGATGGCACATCCCTGAAAATCATTAAAAATTATCTGGATGATCCCCAGAAGTATCTGGAGGTGGATGATCTTGGATATTAAGAGAAAGAAAAAAGAAAAACGAATCCAGCTGTTCGGTGCTCTGATTGGAATCTGTGTGGCTGTAGTCTCTCTGTTTTATTTCTTTCATGCGGAGAAAACGGAAGCAGAGAAAAGAATGGTGGAGATTGTAAACTATGTCAAAGTGCAGTGCTCAACCTACACCCATTATAATGAATCTTCGGAATCCAAAAGTCTCCTCCGTGCCATTGAAAGTGCCAGACAGATGAGTACGAATATCGACATGGAAACAGAAAACGGCGGCCGGCTAAGCCAGGAGTTTCTGAAAGAAAATCTGCAGACTCTCTGGGTGGATGGTATCATTGTACTGAATGCAGAAGGAAAGACGGACTGTGAATACAGCACGGATGAATCTCTTGCCAATGAGATTACGGAGTATCTGCAAAAAAAAATTATCATGGATTTTGCCGGATATGAAGAAAGAACTTATTCAGAACGGTTTAACAGGAAAGACGGGTCACATATTGACATTGCAGCCTGTGCCAGAAAAGATGCACCAGGTATGGTTGCAATTTATTATTACACATCTCCGGAATTTGTCAGAAATTATACCCTGACAATACAGAACCTTTTAAATGGCTATAGCACTCAGAAAGATGGAACGATTATTGTTGCAGATAAGGGAACCATCGTTGCTAGCAACGATGAAAGCCTGCTGGGACAGGATACTGCCGGCAACCAGGTTGTCCAGGCAATGAAAGAGCATACAGACAGTCAGCATATTTTTCATTTAAAAAATGAAGGAACCGGATGTTACGGAATCATGCTGAAGCAGCGGGATTATTATATCTATGCATATCTTCCGGACACTGAAGTGTTTCATAACCTTCCATTAAGTGTAGCAAGTGTTATATTTCTTTATTTTCTGATATTCACGATGTTCTGGTTCTGGTCATACAGGACCAATCTGGCACACCGGAAGCTGGAACAGGAAAAAGATGAAAAATATAAAGCAGAACTTCTGAGAACAGCAAAAAAAGCAGAAGCAGCCAATGAGGCAAAAACCGAGTTTCTACAGCGAATGAGCCATGATATCCGGACACCGATCAATGGAATCTGCGGCATGATCAATGTGGCAGACTATTATGCAGACAATATGGAGAAACAGACGGAATGCAGGGCAAAGATCAAAGAGGCATCTCATCTGTTGCTGGAACTGATAAACGAGGTTCTGGACATGAGCAAGCTGGAGTCAGATGAAGTGGTTCTGGAAGAAATCCCATTTAATCTGAACAGTATTTTTGAGGAAATACTGGGTGTGATCGAACATATGGCTGCGGAGCAGAATATCCGGATCATTTGGGAAGAGAAAGAAGTTACACACTGGAATCTTATTGGAAGTCCGGTGCATGTGAAACGGATTCTGATGAATATTTTGTCCAATGCGGTGAAATATAACAAAGAAAACGGATATGTCTATATCAGCTGTCGGGAAATCCCATCGAAACAGACAGCAATGCCCACATTGGAATTTGTCTGCAGAGACACCGGAATTGGAATGACAGAGGCATTCCAGAAACGCATTTTTGAACCATTTGCACAGGAACATGCAGGAAGCCGCACAAAATTCGCCGGAACAGGACTGGGAATGCCAATTACAAAAAAACTGGTGGAGAAAATGGGCGGAACCATTTCCTTTGAAAGTAAAGAAGGCACAGGGACTACATTTGTGATCCGGATTCCATTCCAGATTGATGCAGATATGAAGGACAGGAATGAAACGGAAGAAAAAACAGAAACTTCTATCCATGGACTCCATGTTCTTCTGACAGAGGATAATGAGCTGAATATGGAGATTGCAGAATTTGTGCTTCAGAATGAAGGCGCTGTGGTGACAAAAGCATGGAATGGACAGAAGGCTGTTGACATATTCAGAAAAAACAGACCTGGAGAATTTGATGTTATTCTTATGGATATTATGATGCCTGTCATGAATGGATATGAAGCAGCAAAGATGATCCGCTCTCTGGACAGAGAGGATGCAAAAGTGATACCGATCATTGCCATGACAGCAAACGCGTTCACTGAGGACAAAATGAGAGCAAAGGAAGCAGGAATGGATGAACATATTGCCAAGCCTGTTGATGGGAAATTATTAGTAAAAGTGATCAATGAGTTAGTAAAACGCAATCAGAGGGAGAAGTTATAATGAAAAAGAAAAAATGGAACAAGTTAGTTTCTGTGCTTTTGGCGATGGTGACAGCCGTATCACTTCTGTCTGGCTGCGGCGGGAAAAGTGCGGAAAAAGAAGATGCAGAAACAATCACGGTGTACTTATGGAGCACAAACCTGTATGAAAAATATGCACCATATATCCAGGAACAGCTTCCGGATATCAACGTTGAATTTGTAGTAGGCAATAATGATCTGGATTTCTACAAATTTCTGAATGAAAATGGTGGATTGCCGGATATTATAACCTGCTGCAGGTTTTCCCTCCATGATGCAAGTCCTCTGAAAGACAGTCTGATGGATCTTTCCACAACCAATGCTGCAGGTGCTGTCTATGATACATACCTTAACAGTTTCAAAAATCAGGATGGCAGCGTAAACTGGCTTCCTGTGTGTGCAGATGCCCATGGCTTTGTAGTGAACAAAGATCTTTTTGAAAAGTATGATATTCCTCTTCCAACGGATTATGAAAGCTTCGTTTCTGCCTGCCAGGCATTTGATGAGGTGGGTATCCGTGGGTTTACTGCAGACTATTACTATGATTATACCTGTATGGAAACACTGCAGGGTCTGTCTGCATCAGAGCTGTCTTCTGGGGATGGACGTAAGTGGCGTACCATCTACAGTGACCCGGACAATGCAAAGAGAGAAGGTCTGGACAGTATTGTCTGGCCGGAGGCTTTTGAACGTATGGAGCAGTTTATTCAGGATACAGGGCTGAGCCAGGATGATCTGGATATGAATTATGATGATGTGGTTGAGATGTACAAAAGTGGTAAGCTTGCCATGTATTTCGGCAGTTCTGCCGGTGTAAAAATGTTCCAGGATCAGGGCATTAACACAACATTCCTGCCATTCTTTCAGCAGAACGGCGAAAAGTGGCTGATGACTACACCATATTTCCAGATAGCTTTAAACCGTGACCTGACAAAGGATGAAACACGTCGGCAGAAAGCAATGAAGGTACTGAACACAATGCTTTCAGAGGATGCGCAGAACAGGATCATTTATGATGGGCAGGATCTGTTAAGCTACAGCCAGGATGTGGATTTCCGGCTTACGGAATATCTGAAGGATGTGAAACCTGTGATCGAAGAAAACCATATGTATATCCGTATTGCGTCAAATGACTTTTTTTCCATTTCCAGGGATGTGGTGTCCAAGATGATCTCAGGAGAATATAATGCAGAGCAGGCTTATCAGTCATTTAATTCCCAGCTTCTTGAAGAAAAATCCACTTCTGAGGATATTGTGTTGGATTCAAAGAAAACTTATTCCAATCGTTTCCATACCAGCGGAGGCAATGAAGCCTATTCTGTTATGGCAAACACTTTGCGCGGTATTTATGGGACGGATGTGCTGATTGCAACAGGAAACAGCTTTACAGGAAATGTACTGAAGGCCGGTTATACAGAAAAAATGGCACGCAATATGATCATGCCAAACGAACTTTCCGCTTACAGCAGTGAGATGAACGGGGCAGAACTGAAGGAAACGGTCAGAAACTTCGTAGAAGGCTACCAGGGAGGCTTTATCCCCTTTAACCGTGGCTCTCTGCCTGTGTTCAGTGGTATTTCTGTAGAAATCAGGGAAACGGATAATGGTTATACATTGAGTAAAGTTACAAAGAATGGAAAACAGATTCAGGACAAGGATACTTTTACTGTGACCTGCCTTGCAGCACCACAATATATGGAAGCTTATCCAGCAGAGGAAAATATTGTATTTGATGGAGGGGATACCTCTGTGGAAGATACCTGGACAACATATGTTTCAGATGGTAATGCCATTCTTGCAGAGCCTGAAGACTACATTACTCTGAGGTGAGAAGAATGGATGTTAAGAATCATAATACAAACAGAAAGAAACGGGTTGTGAGAAAACGATGGAATGCAGCAGTTCTTATTGCCCTATTTGTTGGAATCCTTTTGACTGTTTTCCAATATTTGGGGTTTGTATCGAAGACTGTTTATGAGGAAAGTGTTTCTCACCTGACAGAAATTTTTCATCAGTCTGATAATATGCTAAGTGAGCTGACAAATAAGAATCTGACTTATCTCCATATATGGGGGGAATATTTGCAGAACACTTCCGATGAAAGTGAAATTCGTGAGTATATAGAGAAAGCACAGGAAGATGCAGGCTTTTTAGATTTTTATTTCCTGTCAGCGGACGGGAACTATAAGATGGCAACAGGTGAAACCGGGTATCTGGGATTGCAGGAAAATATTGAAGATGAGATCCGGCAGGGAAATGATGTGATAACCAATGCAACAGTTCCCGGAAAATCCCAGCTCCTTGTTTTTGCTACTCCCAGGCCTCATGGAAGTTATCAGGGCTTTGAATATGATGCCATTGCCATTGCCTATGAAAACTCTGATATCGTAAATGTGCTGAATATTTCTGCTTTCAATGGAAATGCCCAGAGTTATGTGGTTCATCCGGATGGCCGTGTTGTTGTGGATCATTCTTCTGAGGCATGGGGGAACGTGTATAATTTCTTCGGTGTTCTGAGAGAGCATTCTGATATGTCGGAGAAAGAGGTCAATAAGCTTTCGGAGAAGTTTAAAGCAGGACATACCGGTGCAATGCTGATAAATCTGGATGGAGAGGATTACTATCTGGTCTATGAGAAATCCAAACCTCAGGACTGGATCTTTCTGGGACTTGTCCAGGCTGATATCGTCAATGCAAGTATGAATGTTCTGCAGCGTAGCACTGTGCTGCTTGTAAGTGCAGTAGCGGTGTGTATTGCCGGTCTTTTTATCGGATTTATTCTCCAAAAAAACAGGGTAAACCTGAAGAGAAAGGATACGGAGATCCTGTACAGGGACGAATTGTTTCAAAAGCTGTCAATGAATGTAGATGACGTTTTCCTGATGCTGGATGCTAAAACGTATAAAGCAGATTACGTCAGTCCCAATGTGGAAAAACTGCTGGGAATTACAGTAGAACAGATTCGTAAAGATATTTGTGTCCTTGGGAAACTGCATTCCGGGGATGTTGAAGATCCGGAGAAGAATTATCTGGAGGAAATTCAGGTTCAGGAACAGAGGGAATGGGATTTTGAATATGTTCATCAGAAAACAGGAGAACACCGCTGGTTTCATAACGTTGCAATGGGCAGCGAGGTAAACGGAAAAAAGAAATATATCCTGGTTCTGTCAGATCGTACCTCTGATAGAAAAATGAATCAGGCCCTTTCTGAGGCGGTCCGCGCTGCGGAGACTGCAAACAAGGCAAAGAGCACCTTCCTTTCCAATATGTCTCACGATATCCGTACACCAATGAATGCGATCATTGGTTTTACCACACTGGCTGTAAGCAACATTGATGATAAAGAAAGGGTTCGGGATTATCTGGGTAAGATTCTTTCCTCCAGTAATCATCTGCTCTCACTGATCAATGATATCCTGGATATGAGCCGTATTGAGAGCGGGAAAATCCATCTGGAAGAGACGGAAGTCAGTCTGTCAGAGGTTCTTCATGATCTGAAAACCATTATCAGCGGACAGATCCATGCGAAACAGTTAGAGCTTTACATGGATGTCATGGATGTTACCAATGAGGATGTTTATTGCGACAAGACCAGGCTGAATCAGGTGCTGCTGAATCTTTTGTCCAATGCGATCAAGTTTACTCCTGCAGGCGGAACTGTTTCTGTCCGGCTGAGAGAGTATCCGGGTACACAGAGAGGCTGTGAGCTGTACGAAATCCGGGTAAAGGATAACGGAATCGGCATGAGTCAGAAATTTGTACAGAAGATCTTTTCTCCTTTTGAGAGAGAGCGGACTTCCACTGTAAGCAGGACTCAGGGTACAGGACTGGGCATGGCTATCACCAAGAACATCGTGGATCTGATGGTCGGCACCATCGCCCTCACGAGCGAGCCGGGCAAGGGCAGTGAGTTCATCGTGACCCTCTGCTTCACACGCAGCGGGCAGAAGGCAGAGCCTAAGCAACTCCCCCAGCTGGAAGGGCTGCGCGCCCTGGTGGCAGACGACGATACCAACACCTGCCTGAACGTCAGCACCATGCTGTCCAAGATCGGGATGCGGCCGGAGTGGACGATCTCCGGCAAGGAGGCGGTGATCCGCACCCGGTACGCCATGGAACAGGGGGATGAATTCAGCGTCTACATCATCGACTGGCTGATCCCCGATATGAACGGCATCGAGATCGTGCGGCAGATCCGCAAGGTGATCGGGAACCGCTGTCCCATCATCATCCTGACCGCCTACGAC
>OHZT01000204.1_pt1 | contig 12722 bp, 10 predicted proteins | sample 1580571 | NCBI WGS metagenome assembly OHZT01 (sample SAMEA3882537, study PRJEB24775) | human gut metagenome | biome: human-associated habitat; feature: intestine environment; material: feces | place: Netherlands | collected 2009/2010 | reverse complement strand
GGGATTTATTTTCATTTTTATACTCAAATATAACAAATATCTCACTTTTTTATATTCATTTCTTATTTTCTTACGATAATATTTTGTCAACTCAGGTATTTATTGTACCTTTGTATCAGTAAAGCATCGTTTACCCTTGCTAAATTAAAACAATAACAATGAAGCAACAGAAATACATTTTTTGTAGATATAGCTTCCAGGAAGATCCTGATACTATACCTAATAAGAGAGTAGCTAAAGAAGAGATCAGAAAGCGTTTTACTGGCCTTTTCCATGCCGGAGAGAAGTTAACTATGTACATGAAGAAAGGTAAAGCTGATGTTAGCTTGCGAAATGATACCTTTGCCGTGCGCAAAGATATTATCGTATTTAGACTCAACGATGACAAAGATCTGAAAAGAACCTTGCCAACAGGTACCACAACCAATGCCGTAGATGACTATGAAGAAACGACAGAAACATCATATCCTTTTTGCCATATCATCTTCTTCAATCAGCCAGGAATGCAATATGTGGCCATAGAGAAGAAAGCTGGTGCATTCTATGGAAAGATTGATAAGATTACTAAGATTCTGAAGCAGAACTTTGATCGCATGATAAAGGTATTGGGCTATACTGTCAACTTTGAGGAGATCTATATGCAAGCAATGGCATGGGATGTGGTAAAAAGAAAATGCAGAGAGAACAATGACTATGTAACCCAAGTTTGCCTGACTGCCAAGCGTGACAAAGATAACACCAAGTATTCTGATTACACTCGCAACAGCAATATCAATGGTTTTATCGAAGAAGGAATGGAGAACGAAGCCAAAGAGGTGTTTGCCGGATACAAATATGACAAAGAGGCAAGCGAGCAGAGCGTAAAAAACATTATCGATAAAATGTTCTATATCAACAAATTTATAGAGAACAACGAGTGTGAGATAAAAGTAAAGTTGAGCAAAAGCGGCATCATCTGCCTCAACGAAGAAGTTGTGCCTATGTACTTCCTCCCAGAGAGAGCTATAGAGAATTTTCTGATAGGTTCTTCCATTAGTGCAACCGAAGATGTTTCCACTCTGGAAGAATGGCTTAAGAACAGTATAAATGACATTAAGAAAACTGAAGATGCAACAACGCCTCCCCAAAAACTCACAAGACCTCGTCAATAAGTCTTTCAAAAATCATATCATCTTAAAAGTGATAGACAAGAGCTGCAAACAATATGAGAGCCGCATGAATACCATGCGGTTCTCTACAACCGAAATTTTCGTTGAAGTAGTTTCCATGATAGACGATATTAGAGAACAATCTGTCGATTATGACTTCGGCAACGCTTTCGACAATCTTTTCTGTCGTCTGCGCGAATACGACTCTAGCGCAAATAATGACGATGCAAAAATGGCAGCAAGTGTCAGTATAACATGGGTAGCCTACCTGCTTTTCCTATGTTATGACAAAAAAGACTACTACGACCATTGGGCACATCGTCTGACTGGGAATCTTAGATCACATGATATTAATTATCGTCAGATCCTCGAAGATATTAGTTCAAAACTTCCTGAACATCAACACGAAGAAATCAAAGCTTATATACTGGGCTATATAGATAACCCCGACAAATGGTTGTCGCAACTGATTGAAGATACCATTAAGTATGAGGGTATGAACAGAAAACTCATCCAAGACTTGGAACCACTTTTCTATACAGGCGAAGACCAACTGGCTCATATCATAGCCTATATAAAAGAGGTAAAAGCCGCCAGTTCGGATTCTGCAACAGCCAAGATTACTACAAAATACATTCATGAAAAAAAGATTTCTAACTATGAAAAATCTTTCAAAAGTTCTCTATGGAAGATTCTGAATGAACATAAATTGTATAAGACCAAGAAAGATAATTGGAACAAGGCAATAAACAATGCGATGAACCAATAATCTTTCTTTTTGATTGTTGTAACCGAATATATTCCACGAAATTCCGCAAAAATCTCCCGATTTTCCGCACAAATTCCTCGTTTTTCCGCTCATTTTCCTCGATAAGATAGAAAATCTGAACGGAAAAACGATTTTTTTCTTCTTAAGACCCTAAAAACACAAAATCATCTGAGTTCATTCCCCTATTTTCCTCGATTCTTTCCTTTTTCATTCCTTTTCATTCCTTTTCATTCCTCAGTCTGACGAAAGAAGACTTTTTCGGCCATGAGCATTTCCTTTTTGCCTATCTTTGCATCGTCATTTGAAAACAAAATGACTACCCGCAAAGTGAGTTGCAAATCACAAAGTGGGGAATGATGGTACTAGAAAAAATGACAGGGAAACCTCTTCGAATGTCATTGTACCAGAGAGGCTTATTTAATACGCTTAATAAAAATGAATGCAGTATTAAATGCCAATATGAACGAAAGTTCTAATAAGTTAGTAAAAGGCTTCTACCCCAACACAGAGTTGGGCATCGACCTCAAGTTGATAACCCGCAAGCCAGGACGCCTGGGCATCGGCGAGTATCTGGATGGAGCCATCACGCACGACGGCGAAGACCACTTCACATTCGTGCAGAACGACTCCGAGAAGAAGAAGGATAAGGTGGTGCAGAGAAATCCGCACGTGTATGAAGGTACATACATCAACGTGAACCGCAAAAAAGACGGAACTCTCTACCCTACCTTCAACCGTCCGCAGTTCACGGAGAAGTTCACCTTCCAGGACTTCTGCCTTCAGGCTGCCAAGGAGCTCTGTGTTATCAGCGGCCAGGAGAAAGGGCAGCCTATAAATATGAAATAGAAAATCTCTCAAATCTCAGTCTCAGTTAGCAAAAAAGTCACAATCCAACCCTTAACCCGCTTTCTAAGCGTTTATAACTTATTGATATTTAATTAGTTATATATATAATATAAAGGAGCGGATACCACATTTAAAACAACTGAGACACTGAGACTGAGATTTTCGGCAAGCAAACGACATATTAAATTTTAACTTAATTCTCTAGAAAGCAATGAGTTACAATATTTTCAGCAGCACCGCTCCGGCGATGCCCAAGCCCAGCAAGGGCACAGAATTCGTGAAATTAGCCATCTCGCAGGCATCAAAAGACATGCGAGAAGTGCTCATTCCGATGGCAATTCCGGCTTTGGCAGCCCATCTCACGAACGTAAGATTCATGTATTCCGACAACAAATTCTATGAAATGTGCGGTCAGATGGGGCATTTGATAGGTCCTTCGGGTATCGGAAAGGCGCAATTGGGACATCTTGTAGAGGCTATCATGCGCAATTTCCGCAAGCATGATGAGACTGAGTTCAAGAAACTCGTGGATTGGCAGCGACAGATGAAGACCAAGGGCGCCAACAAGGAAAAGCCCGAGCGACCAGACGTGAGTTTCTGGTTTCCACCTGCAGATGTTACCAACCCAGCCTTCATACAGAATGCCATGGCATGCGAGAAACTGGGCGAGAGAACGCAATACCTCAACCTGCCTGAGGTGGAGATGGCAGATAGAATCTGCGGCGGCCACAAGCAGGTGAGCCAGATGGTAAGAAACATCTTCGACTGTCAGAGAGCCGGAGCCCTGCGCGCCACGGCTGATGGCGTAACGGGCAATCCCGTGCTCCGGGTAAACCTCACCTTCACTTCTACCCCGGAGGCTGCCCGACAGTTCTACAAGAAAGATATCACCAATGGTTTCTTCGGGCGCATCCCTTTTGCCTACAAGGCTCGTGGCGAGCGTAGCGGCAGGATTCCACGACAGGGTTCGTATGATGAGGATTTCCTGAAAAAGCTAGACAGCTATCTGCTGCGCCTGGACAACTGCAAGGGTACCTTTGTGGTGAAACAGCTCAACAAGGTGGCCGACCAGCTGGCTGAAGAAATGGCTAGGCTTGCCGACCTTGCCGATGATGATACTCTCTGGGAACTATCCCACCGCAGCATCTTTTCGGCATGGAAGAAGGGGGCTGTGCTCTGGATTCTGAACGACCAGACATGGACACGCTCCATCGGCGAATTCGTAGTATGGTTCTGCTATTACGACCTGTGGTCGAAGGTAAAGGTGTTTGGCGACATGTTCAAGGGATACGATGCTCAGGAAGAAGAGGTGCAGAGAAGTGGTCCTAAGAACATGCTCGACAGCCTTGAGCATTCCTTCAACGAACAGCAGCTGGAAGCACTACGCCTGAGCCTAGGAAAGAGCAAAGAGGGCACCAAGCACCAGCTCTACGTATGGAAGAACCGCAAATTCATCACCTACAGCAACCAGACGGGGCTTTACACGAAGACGCAGGAGTATCTTACGGGGACACCGGATGCAAAGGTTAAGAGTGAGATGAAATGATGATTTGAATATGGATGAATTTAGATTTAGTTTTTATGCAGAAATATGAGATTCAAAAGCTGCGCGACCTTCCGATAGAGAAGGTCGCGAAAGAGATGGGGATGAAGGTGGAGCACCACAAGGCGCTCTGCCCCTTTCATGACGACCACCACGCCAGCCTCTCGTTCAATACGAGGAGGAACAGCTGCAGATGCTATGTTTGCATGGGGGATTCCGTGGGCACCATCGACCTGGTGATGAAATACCTGGGGAAGGATTTTCTGTCGGCTTGCCGATGGCTCGCAGAGGAACATCAGGTTCAACTGGAGGAGGATAGGAAGAGAGAAGCTTCTTCCTCATCTTCTTCCCCCGGAGCCTCTTCATCCGGTGGTTCTTCCCCGGAAGATAATTCGGGTGGTTTTTCTTCGGGAAAATCCTCCTCCTTTGATGCGAGCAGGTATGCGAGATTCTTCGAGCATCCCTGGCTCAACCTGGCGGCCAGAAGGTTTCTCTTCGAGGAGAGGAAGATTGATGAGAGAGTGGCTGTATGGTGCAGATTGACTTCCTGGACGGATAAGAAGGGCGTGAACTGGCTGCAGATACCATACTTCAGCACGGAGGGGAAGCTGATTGGGATTCAGAACAGGAACCTGGATTACAAGAAAGGGGAATCAACTCCCCGATTCCGCTTTCCCTATGGTGCAAAATGCTCCATCTACAATCTGCCTATCGTGAGGGGGATGGCACCGGGCGAACAGCTCTTCATCACCGAGGGATGCAGCGACTGCTGGGCGATGCTCTCTGCCGGACACAAGGCGATTGCCATTCCTTCTGCCACGATGCTGAAACCCGACGACAAGAAATGGCTGGCGGAAATCGGCTCGCAGCTCAAGATAGAATGGCACATGTTTCCCGACAAGGATGCGCCGGGCGAAAGCCTCTTCCTGCAACTCAAGGAGATTCTGCCCTCGCTGGTGCACCACCAGCTGCCCCCAGGATGCAAGGATTTCAGCGAGTATTATCTGAAAGAGAAAACCGAGTTTATCAATTTTTAAAACAAGAAGAATATGGAAGAATTTATCATTCGTACGTACACCAAGAAGGAACTGGCCTTGATGTACTTTCCCGAGAGTTATCCACGCACAGCCGTCAACCATCTGATGGCTTGGATTCATCTCTGCACCCCGCTATGGAATGAACTCCTGGATATGGGGTACCGCAAGACGAGCAAGGCCTTCTCGCCTAAACAAGTGAAGGCCATCGTTGATTATCTGGGAGAACCGGGATAATGTTTAATGTTTAGAGTAAAAATGTGCCGCTATCTCACGGCATCAGCCGCCAACGCATAACCGCTGGCGGCTGATTTTGTATCTTTGCATCGTGATTCAGAAAGCGCTAAAAATCACTTTCCTAGTTGGAGAAAAATATTTCTCCAGTTGGAAAAATGAAAAAAGGCTTCTGGGGGAAAGACCGGATTGCTAGTATTAACATTTTAAAATCGTATTGCTTATGAAACAGAACATGAAAGCATTCATCAAGTATCTCATCGTGGCCGTATGCTCTGCCATCGTCACCTTCCTCACCAGCTCGTGTACAGCGGGACTCGTGATCGGGAAGAACCAGAGGCAGCAGCAGGAGAACAATATCTCGACAAGGGCCGACTCTTCGCACTTCGTGCCTACTATCACTATCAGGTGAAGAAGGATTGCTGATACGAAGGCACGACTAGGGAGACCAGCGATGGAATCGCTGGGAACGGGGGCCAGAGGGGGCTAGCTGGGGACCAGAGGGGGCTAGAGAGGGCACACCCTGAAAGGGGAAAAGCTTTACCATTATTTCTATTATTTTATTAACAATTTAAAATTCAAGTAATTATGTCTATCAATTTGAAAGCAAAGGAAACCCTCATCCAGGTGGGTGAGTTGAAAGGTAAGTATCGTTTCGTGCTCAGTACCGAGCTTTACAGCAAGCTCCCGGAGAGCAAGGTTATCAAGGAGGCTGCTCTGAGAAGTGGCGTGAGCCGCGGCGTGATGCAGGCGTGCTGGGATGCTGCCGGCGAGGTAATCAAGGCGTGGTCAACCGAAGGCCACTCCGTAGCTATCCCTGGTCTGGGAACCATGCGATTCGGCGTGCGCGCCAAGAGTGTGGCTACCGTGGGTGAGGTGGCAGGCAGCCTCATCACCGCCCGCCGAGTAATCTTCACCCCGAACGTGGATATCAAGGATGAGCTGCAGAGAACTCCTATACAGATTACCTGCATCGACCGCAACGGTAAGGTGGTGAAGAACGTTACCTCGGGCGACAGCGGTGACGTGGAAGACCCTGACAAGGACCCAAACGGCGGCGGCACTAACCCTGGCGGCACCGGAAACGGCGATACCCCTGGTGGCGGTTCACAGCCTGGAAATACCGAGGGAGGTAATACCCAAGGCGGTAATACAGAGGGCGGCAAGACCGATACCGGCGATACCGGCTCTGAAGGCGGTGGAGATTTTGTAGATATGTAACCGTACATCTTAGGATTACAAATCTCATTTTCCCATTCCACTCTCGATTTTCTGTTAAGTCTTTATACGCAGAATCCCCAATCCCAAGGCTCCATTGCGAGCCCCGGATTGGGGATTTTTATCATTAATAAGGAAACAGCAGCGGCAGGACGAAGGTCATCACCACGCCGATGATGATCTGCAACGGCAAACCTACCTTTACATAATCCATAAACGTGTAGCCACCCGCCTTCATCACCAGCGCATTAGGCGGAGTGGAGAACGGAGAGGCAAAGCACATGCTGGCTCCCAGCGTTACCGCGAAGAGAAAGGAATAAGGACTCACCCCCACCTGATGGGCTGCCACCAGGGCAATAGGTGCCATGAGAACCGCCGTGGCGGTATTGCTGATAAACATCGTCATGAGCGAGGTGGTGAAGTAGATGCCCGCCAACAGAGCCGTAGGGCCCATCGCGCCCAGGCTATCCACCAGCCCCTGAGATACCAATGCCGAAGCACCCGTCTTCTCCAGCGCCGTTGACATCGGCATCATGGCGGCTATCAGCACGATGCTCTCCCAGTTGATGGTCTTGTAGGCAGCCTCCACGTTGCGGAAACATCCGGCAAAGACGGTCAGCAGTCCGGCGATGATGACCGCCGTAACAGGAGCCACCGGGATGAAATCGAACACCATCATGGCTATCATCAGCAGCATGATGGCTGCAGCCACAGGCGCCTTATAATCCAGCAGAACCTTGTCGGCAGCCTTCTCCGGCTGATCCAGCACCACCCAGTTGGTAGTATCGGCAGTAAGATGCGCCAGATTGGTCCATTCGCCCTGCACCAGCAGCATGTCGCCCACGTGCAGCTTGGCGGCTATCAGATTGTCCGTGATGTATTCGTTGCCGCCTCTGCCACCCTCAGAAGAAGAAGAGCCTCCGCCTCGCTTCACACCCAGCACGTTGATGCCGAATCGCTTGCGCAGGTTGGCCTCGCCGATGCGCAGACCGGCGAAGTTGGAGGTAGGCATCACAACGATCTCGGTCAGTCCCAGGTCGTAGAAATCAATCTTCACGTCCTTCATCCTCCTCAGTCCGTAATCCTTGGCAAAGCGCTGCATCTTCTGCTCGTCACCTATTATATATAGTATGTCGTGCACCTGAATGGTACTGCTGCTCTTCGCCATGTTCTGGTTTACGTCCTGCACCAGTCCGAGTCTCGATTTCTTCTCGTTTCTAATCTCGATGATACTCACCCCGTATTTCTTCTGGATGCTGAGTTCCTTCAGGGTCTTACCCACGATGTTCATCGGCTCGCCGTTTTCATCCTTGGCGGCAGCGACAGAACGCCTGCCCGGCACGATGTAGCGATGCAGATTGTCGAGCAGGCGGTATTCATCCACCAGGTCGTCGAGCGACTTGGTTTTCTTCTTCTTTCCGCTCTGTTTCCTGCTGAGGAAGATTTTGCTGAGCGGCATGAGCACGATGATGCCGATGGCGATGACGATGATGCCCACTGGGAAGAAGCTGAAGAAGGCGAGCGGCTTGAATCCCGCCTCGGTAAGCACCTCGTCGATGACCAGGTTGGGCGGTGTACCGATGAGAGTGAGCATTCCGCCCAGGCTTCCGGCGAAGGCGAGCGGCATGAGGAAGCGCGACGACTGCATGCCCGAACCTGCTGCCAGGCTCATGATGATAGGCATCATGAGGGCCACCGTTCCGGTATTGCTCACGAAGGCTCCAATAAAGGAGGTTACGAGCATCACCAGCAGGAAGGTGATGGTTTCGTTGCCGCGCGAAAGTGCCATCAGTTTATTGCCCGTCAGCTTGGCGAGGCCGGTCTGCATGATGGCTCCCCCCACCACGAAGAGTCCGACCATCATGACGACAATGGGCGAAGAGAAACCAGCCAGAGCTTCGGCTGGCGTAAGAATTCCGAAAACCAGGAGTGCTGCCAGGGCTGTGAGCGCCACGATATCGGCTCTCACCTTGCCCCAAATAAACATGGCAACCGTAATGATCAAGATAATAAGCGTTATTGTCATGCTATAAAAACTTTGAATTTTTAAAATATGATGCAAAGATACTTACTTTTTCTCGCTTTTTTCGCCTTCGTAATGCTAATTTTTCTAAAATTATAGCAGATTATAGGGGATAAGATTTCGGGAGAATATTTTTCCATATCATTTTTTGGAAGGATATTTCTCCCGATTATTTTTTTCTGAAGAAAATCAAAAAGAAAGGAAAACCCTTGCATAATACAGATATTTATACTAACTTTGCAAAAAATAAACTAGCAGGATTCAAATCCAAAGCTAAAAATAAGAATCATAAATATCAGAAGAATGACAAAGAAAGGTAAACATACCGTATTATTCATTTGCCTGGGCAACATCTGCCGCTCGCCTGCCGGAGAGGGCATCATGAAGAGCCTGGTAGAAAAAGCAGGGTTGCAGGATGAGTTTGAAATCGATTCTGCAGGAATCGGAAACTGGCACGTAGGTCAGCTGCCCGACAGCCGCATGAGAAAATGCGGAGCCGAGCACGGCTACAATTTCAACAGTCACGCCCGCCAGTTCCAGAAGTCAGATTTCGGGAGATTCGAAACCATCGTAGTAATGGATAACGAGAACTACCGCGCCATCACCTCCATGGCTTCCTGCCAGGCTGACAAGGACAAGGTGGTGCGCATGGCAGATTTCCTGACCCACCATCGTGAATACACCACCGTGCCCGATCCATACTACGGCGACTACAGCGACTTCGAGCTCGTTATCACGCTCCTGGAAGATGCCTGCCAGGGATTGCTGAACAATCTCGTAGAAGAATAACAAAAAAGAGGATGTGCCATAACTCCATGACACATCCTTTTTTCGTTTCTTCATAGATTTTATTCATCGGATTACGCTGAATAACAATTCCACCTTATTATATTTATACAGTAATCTCACCCGAACCATAGCAGCGATGATGATTCTCATCATACACCACGCAGAACTGGCCGGGAGCCACGCCGTGGATTGCCTCTTCTGAATGTATCATCCAGCGGCCATCTTCGAGTTTTTCGATAGTGGCTGGATGATACTCCGGCGTATGGCGAATCTTGAACGTTACCTTCTGCATCGCCACCTCGCGGGTGAGGAAATGGAAATCCTGAAGCGGGAAATCCTTCTTGTACGCCGTCTGAGGGTCGTAGCCGTGACTCACGTAGAGAATGTTCTTCTCCACATCCTTCTTGATTACGAACCAAGGTCCGCCGCCGAAGCCCAGCCCCTTGCGCTGGCCGATGGTATGGAACCACAAGCCCTTGTGGGTGCCGATTCGCTTGCCCGTCTCCATCTCTATCACGTCGCCCGGTTTCTCGCCCAGGTATCGGCGGATGTAATCGTTATAGTTGATCTGTCCCAGGAAGCAAATTCCTTGACTATCCTTACGCTTGGCATTAACGAGATGTTCCTCTTCGGCTATCTCACGAATTTCATTCTTGATGTGATGACCGATAGGGAAAATCGCTTTTCGTAATTGCCAACTTTCTATCTGAGCCAGAAAATCGGTCTGATCCTTTACGGGGTCAGGACTCGTAACGAGCCATTTATCGCCGTTTTCATCCGTTTCGGTCTGCGCATAATGACCTGTGGCGATGAGGTCGTAGTTGTGCCCCATCTTCTCATCGAAGGCACCAAACTTGATGAGCCTGTTGCACATCACATCAGGGTTCGGGGTGAATCCAGCCTTCACCTTATCCATGGTGTAGCGAGTCACCTCGTTCCAGTATTCCTGATGGCAGTCAATTACCTGCAGCTTGCAGCCATACTTGCGTGCCACGGCAGTAGCCATCTCCAGGTCTTCCTCTGAAGAACAGTCCCATTCCTCCTTTTCTTCCGGTCCTATCTTGATATAGAAGCAGTCAGGGTTCAGGCCCAGTCGGGCAAACTCCCACACCACTACCGAACTATCCACGCCGCCCGAAAGCAGCACGGCCACCCGCTTGTCCTTTACCTCGGCAAGGAAGAGCTCGTCTCTGGTCTCCAGTTCCTTCTCTCTTGGAGTATCCGTTATCATCTTATTGTTATTATCCATTGTCTATTCGCTATTATTCATTTGTGAAGGCAAAGTTACAACAAATTCTGCGAAAAGCCGCCATCTTATGCCGAAAAATCTCATATTTCGCCTAAATGTTTTCTCTTGCGCTGCATTCTCCCCTTTATCCGCTCCTTCTTCTATCGAAATTCACGATAGCAGAAATCGGCTCATTCCAACATCAATTCTTTTTTGCTTTCGATTTTATCCATACCTTTGCAATCGAAATTCAGCGAAATGCGGTTATAGTAAAAATCAATAACATAGTTTAATATAAGAACATGGATATCTTAAAAAATCTGTTTTATGGCTTCCCTGACCTATGGGGAGGCGGAGTAGCCCACTCCGTGCTGATCCTGGCGTTGGTCATCACCCTGGGTTTGAGTTTAGGAAAGTTGAGAGTAAAGGGAGTTTCCCTGGGATTGGCATGGATTCTTTTCATCGGCCTCATCTTCGGTCACTTCTCTCTCAATCTCGATGAGCATCTGCTCCACTTCCTCAAGGAGTTTGGATTGATTCTCTTCGTCTATTCCATCGGTCTGGAGGTAGGACCAGGTTTCTTCGCTTCGTTCAAGAACGGCGGCAAGAGCCTCAACCTGCTCAGCATCATCGTGGTAGCGTTGAGTATCGTCACCACCCTCGCCATATTCTCGTTCTCGGGAACATCCATCACTTCTATGGCAGGTATCCTCTCGGGTGCCGTTACCAACACCCCGGGACTCGGTGCTGCACAGCAGGCATTCAGCGACCTGCGCCACATCGATGCTCCATCCATCGCAGCCGGCTACGCCATCGCCTACCCTATGGGTGTGCTCGGCGTTATCCTCTCCTTTATTATATTAAGGTACGCGTTACGTATTAATAAGAGCGAGGAGGAAGCTGCTGCCAAGCGCGGTATGGGACACCTGGAGGCGATGACCCTGAACACCTTCTCTGTAAAGGTGACCAACCAGATGGTATTCGGCGACACCATCAAGCAGATGAGAGAAATACTGAAGCGTGACTTCATGGTTTCAAAGATTATCCGCAAAGATAGCGACAAGCACGATGAGGTGGTAAACGGACAGACCAAGATCAACGAGGGCGACATCCTGCAGATTGTAGCCAACCCTACCGTAGAAGAGCCAGTCATCGCCCTGCTCGGCGAGAAGGTTCAGGTGAGCGAGGAGAAATTCGGCGAAGACCTGATTACCCGCCGCATCCGCATCACCAAGCCAGGCATCAACGGCAAGAGCATCAGCCAGCTGCAGATCCGTTCAAACCTCGGCGCCAATATTACCCGCGTTAACCGCAACGGTGTGGATCTGATTGCTACTCCACACCTGAAGCTGCAGCTGGGCGACCGTGTTACCGTGGTGGGTACCGAGCTTGCCATCGCCCATACCGAGAAAGTATTGGGTAACCAGATGAAGCGCCTCAACTACCCTAACCTGATTCCTATCTTCCTGGGCATCATGCTGGGTTGCATCGTGGCAAACATCCCATTCTTCATCCCTGGCATCAACGAGAACCTACGCCTCGGATTGACCGGTGGTCCATTGGTAGTAGCCATCCTGATAGGTTACTTCGGTCCGAAGTACAACCTCGTGACCTACAACACCATTTCAGCCAACCTGATGCTGCGCGAAATAGGCATCTGCATCTTCCTGGCTTGCGTGGGACTGGGCACCGGCGAACAGTTTATCCAGACCGTGGCTTCAGAAAGCGGAATGACCTGGATTCTCTACGGCGTTGCCATCACCATGATTCCAATCATCATAGGCGGCATCATCGGAAGATACGTGTTCCACATCAACTATTATACATTGCTCGGTGTATTGGCAGGTGCCAACACCAACCCATCTGCCCTGGCTTACGTACGTGAGCAGA
>OHZT01000203.1_pt1 | contig 12740 bp, 7 predicted proteins | sample 1580571 | NCBI WGS metagenome assembly OHZT01 (sample SAMEA3882537, study PRJEB24775) | human gut metagenome | biome: human-associated habitat; feature: intestine environment; material: feces | place: Netherlands | collected 2009/2010 | reverse complement strand
CCACCATTTCTGCCTGGTGGATTCTCGTAGCCAACGCCTGGATGCAATATCCTGTAGGTCAGGAATTCAATCCCGACACCATGCGCTTCGAGATGACTTCGTTTATGGATGTGGCACTCTCGCCATTCGCCATCAACAAGTTCACCCATACCGTTACTTCCTCCTGGATCATCGGCGCCACCTTCGTGGTAGCCGTAAGTTGCTGGTATCTACTGAAAAAGAGAGAAACCCAGCTGGCGAAGGCGAGCATCAAGATGGGTGCCGGAGTAGGACTCATCGCTACCCTGCTGGCTGCGATGACCGGCGACAATTCCGCCTATCGGGTGGCACAGGTGCAGCCGATGAAACTGGCTGCGATGGAAGCATTATATAATGGTGGAAACGGTGAGAGCCTTACGGCGATAGCAGCCGTTCACCCCTTCCAGCAGCCCGATTACGAAAACGAGCAGGAGCCAGCCATGCGCATCGCCATCCCCAACATGCTCTCGTTCTTAGCCACCCGCACAGCCGATGGCTACGTGCCTGGCGTGAACGATATTATCAAGGGTTACACTAAAGAGAATGGCACCCGGGAACCATCCGTGCAGGAAAAGATAGCCCGGGGCAAGAAGGCGATTGTTGCCCTGAAAACCTATCGCGCAACCCAGGCGAAAGACCAGCTCCCTATCTTAAAGGAAAATATGAAATACTTCGGATATGGTTACATCAAGGACGCCAAGGAACTGGTACCGAGCATCCCGATTTGCTTCTACGCCTTCCGCCTGATGGTGGGAGTAGGCAGCCTGCTCATCCTCTTCTTCGCCCTCAGCCTATTCCTGGTCTATAAGAAGGAAATCGCCCAATACCGATGGTTCCTCATTTCCGCCATCATCATGATTCCGCTGGCTTACATCGCCTCAGAATCGGGCTGGATAGTAGCAGAAATCGGTCGCCAGCCTTGGACCATCCAAGACCTGCTGCCAGTAAGCGCCGCCATCTCCGACATCGAGGCAGGCAGCGTGGCCACCACCTTCTTCATCTTCCTGGCACTCTTCACCACCATGCTTGCCGTGGAAATCAGCATCCTGGTGAAGCAGATTAAGAAAGGACCGGAATACGAATAAAAACTTAAGATGATAAACTTAAGATTATGAATTAACTTTATGACATTAGCATTATGACATACGAATTTTTGCAATCATACTGGTGGTTCCTCGTATCATTATTAGGAGCCCTGCTTGTGTTTCTCATGTTTGTACAGGGAGCCAACACCTTGATATTCTGTTTGGGAAAAACGGAAGAAGAGCGTCGCCTCATCATTAACTCCACGGGCAGGAAGTGGGAGTTCACCTTCACCACGCTCGTCACCTTCGGCGGAGCCTTCTTCGCCTCGTTCCCGCTGTTCTACAGCACCAGTTTCGGCGGAGCCTACTGGCTGTGGATGATCATCCTGTTCTCGTTTGTGATTCAAGCCGTGAGCTATGAATTCCAGAACAAGATAGGTAATTTTCTTGGACCGAAGGCCTTTCAGATCTGCCTCATTATCAACGGCATCGTAGGTCCGCTGCTTCTTGGCGGAGCCGTAGCCACCTTCTTTAACGGCAGCAATTTCCTGATAGACAAGGGCAATATTACCAACAGTCTGCAACCCGTCATCAGCCGCTGGGCAAACGCCAGTCATGGTCTTGATGCCCTGCTCGACCCATGGAACGTAGTGCTGGGACTTGCCGTACTGATGCTAGCCCGCATTCTGGGCATGCTCTACATCAAGAACAACATCGATCACCAGCAGATTCAGGAGCGCTGCACCCGCCAGTTGCCATGGAATGCCCTGCTCTTCCTATTGTTCTTCCTGCCATTCCTCATCAGATTGATGATAAAGGACGGATTCAGCACTTCTTCTTCCGACATTACGATTGAGAGCATGAAGTATCTTCACAATCTTCTGGAGATGCCAATCTTGCTTGTAATATTACTAATAGGTGTAGTACTCGTTCTTTTCGGCATTTTCAAGTCATCGAGGAGCGTGCAGTATAGAAAGGGAATCTGGTTTACGGGCATCGGAACCGTGCTTACCGTGCTGGTTCTGTTGCTGATAGCCGGCTGGAACAATACCGCCTACTATCTATCCAACATCGACCTTCAGAGTTCGCTCACTCTCGCCAACAGTTGCAGCAGCGAGTTCACGCTCCGCACCATGGCGATAGTTTCCCTCCTCATCCCGTTCGTGCTCGCCTACATCGTTTTCGCCTGGCGCGCCATCGACCGCAAGCGCATTACGCAGGAAGAAATAGAGCAGGGAGAAGCGTATTAAAAAAGACTGAAAAAGTGAGCCACTTCAAAAGTCCCACAGATACCACAGATTTACACAGATTCATTCTTGCCATAATCGGGAGGAAAATTCCCCAAATATCCAAACAAAAAAATCTGTGAAATCCCCGACCGTACAGGTCAAAAATCTGTGTAAATCTGTGAAATCTGTGGGATAAAAAAACTACAGCTCTATCACCTCCAAATCATCCGGAACGAAGATTCTACCCTTGAAGTTCTCGGCAGCTTCACGGGTGTAATTTTCTTTACGATTAGCAAGCGTTTTCTCCTCCGTATGATACAGGATAAGATTCTTCACGCCCAGTTCCTCCGCCAGTTTTCCAGCATCAAGCGCCGTACTGTGGCATTTCTCATAAGGCTTGAACGTATCGCGGTCGGCATAGAGACAAAACGCCTCACACATCATCCAGTCAGCCCCCACTATGTAGCGTCGGTTCTGTTCGTTATAAGGTTCATCGCCCAGGCACGCCAAGACCAAAGGCTTACCCGATTCATCAGAAGAAGGCAACTCAGCTCGGAATCCGAACTGTTTTTCCTTAGTAGACTGAATATCAAAGCATTCCAGCTTCATATCCCCCACCTCGAAACAATCGCCATCTTCCAACTGATGGAACACCACCCTTTCAGCCACCTTAGCCAGTTGCTTCTTGGCAAGAATCATGTCGATGATGGTCTTGATTACCTTCATCACCTTATCGTTTCCATACACATGCAGCAATCCCTCATAACCCTTACATTGAGCCACCATTCGGATTACCCAGATCACACCCAACACATGGTCGGTATGCGCATGGGTAACGAAGAGGTGATGAATGTCAGAAATCTGAACATTCACCTTCTTCAGCTGCGCCAGTATTCCGTTTCCTCCGCCCGCATCCACCAGCATCAGGGAGCCGGGAGTCTGGAGCAGAAAACAAGTATTATAAATCTGGGAAACCGTAGCACTTCCCGTTCCGAGCATCGTAATTTGAGTCGTTGTCTTATCCATTATTTTATTCGTTATCTATTTGATTCACGCCCGCAAAACTACTCATTTTCTGATAAACCACCAAGAAAAAGCCCCGAAAACTTTGCGTATTCCAAATAATAATCTTAACTTTGCGGCATAAAAACAAAAAGTTGGTTTCGATTATGGCAAAAATAGAAAGACAAAAGCGAATCTATCGCAAGCGCATCCCTTACGGAATGCAGAACTTTGAGGATGTAATGGAAAGAGATTGTTACTATGTTGACAAGACCCCATTCATAGAGAAAATAGAAGAATCTAACATGTATTTCTTCTTCATTCGCCCTCGCCGTTTCGGCAAGAGCCTTACCCTCTCCATGCTCGAAAACTATTACGACATCAACAAGAAGGATAAGTTTGAAAGCCTCTTCGGCAAGCTTTACATCGGAGAGAATCCTACCCCTGAACGCAACAGCTATCTCATCCTTCACCTGAATTTTGCCATGATTTCAGCAGGATTGGATAATTATAAAAAAGGACTTGATGCCCATTGCAGCAACAAGTTCAATACCTTCTGCAGCAGATACGCCCACCTTTTGCCACCGCACACAAAGGAAGAGATGAACCAAAAGGAAGATGCCGTTGCCCAATTGGGATTTCTATGCGACAAATGTACTGAAGCAGGCTTGAAGATTTATCTCTTCATCGACGAATACGACCACTTTACCAATCAGATTCTTACCCACAAGGAACATGAAACCCGATATCGCGAACAGACTCACGGCGAGGGGTATCTACGACATTTCTTCGACACAATCAAGGGAGCCGCAGGAGATTCACTGGGCAGAGTTTTCGTTACAGGAGTAAGTCCCGTAACAATGGACGATCTGACCAGCGGTTTCAACATCGGTACCAACTATTCCCTGTCTCCGGAGTTCAACGAAATGGTGGGATTCACCGAGGAGGAAGTGCGCCAGATGCTGGCTTATTACGCCAGCGTGCTGCCATTCCGCCATAGCGTGGATGAGCTGATAGAAGTGATGAAGCCATGGTATGATAATTATTGCTTCTCAGAAGAAGAGTACGGCAAGACAACCACGTACAACTCCGTGATGGTACTCTACTTTGTAGATAATTACATCCGCAACGATTATGATATTCCGAAGAAACTGGTGGAAACCAACATCCGCATCGACTACGACAAGATTCGCATGCTCATCCGCCATGACAAGGAGTTTGCCCACGATGCCAGCATCATACAGGATATCGTGACCAGGGGATTCACCACGGGAACCCTGATGGAGAATTTCCCTGCCGAGCGCATCAACGACCCAGATAATTTCCTGAGTCTGCTCTTCTATTTCGGCATGGTAACGATAGACGGCACCTACCAAGGCAATACCCGCTTTGTGGTTCCCAACGAGGTGGTGCGCGACCAGATGTACACCTATCTGCTGGATACCTACAAGGAGAACGACCTCACCTTTGAGCAATACGACAAGACCCAGCTGGAGAGCAAGTTGGCTTACGAAGGTGCATTCAAGCCCTACTTTGCCTACATAGCCGATTGTCTGAAGCGCTTCTCCTCCCAGCGCGACAAGCAGAAAGGCGAAGCCTACGTTCATGGTTTCACTCTGGCGATGACGAGCCAATGCAAGTTCTACCGTCCTATTTCTGAACTTGACAACGATGGCGGTTATGCCGACATCTTCCTGCTGCCCCTCTGCGACATCTATAAGGACATAGAAGATTCCTACATCGTGGAATTGAAATATTGCAAGCCGGGCACCAGCGATGAGCAGCTGAACCATCTCTTCGAGGAAGCCTCAGCCCAGATAAGGCGCTACGCCAATAGCGACATCGTGCACAAATCAGTAAAGAGAACGAAGCTTCATCAGCTCGTTGTTATTTATCGTGGCGCAGAGATGGCGATGTGCGAGGAGGTAGAATAAAGAGAAAGGGCAAAAGTATTTACCTGATGATAGGTAATGCCTTTGCCCTTTTATCTTTAGCAGATAATGTATTTCAAGATGCCGATAACGGCAATATTTGCTTCATTATCTTCTGGAACTTCTATGGTCTTGAAGCCATCCTTGTTGAGGGGTTGGAGTTCTATCTTAGAATGAACTTCTATCCCGTCCTCGTTTGCAGTTTTCTCGCTATGAAACTTTTTGATGGTATATTTTCCGCCATATTCCTCGTAATATTCATTTACTTGCGAGAGTACGATTTCTCCTTCCCTCGAACCTCCATGGTAACGCTCAAACACGCACAAGTCTCCATCCTTAATTTTCGGCAGCATCGAGTTGCCCTTGGCATGAACCACGAACATTTCCCTATTTGGAGTGAATGGTAATGAGGATACATCCACCCATCCTTCCGTCTCCGGCTCCTCATATTCATCGAAGTAACCACAGGCAGCCTGAATGGAATACAGAGGGAGGAAACGGGTGAAGCGGTCGGAAGGAGAGATGCTATGAAGAATTGCTGTATTCAAGCTGTCCCCATCCATAAGCACATCAAACATATCCTGCATCATTTTCCAACCATCTGTACTACCAGGCTGATAGGCATATTCCTCATTATCATTATAATACCATGTACCATTAGCAGCTATTACAATACCGCCAACGTAATTTATTCTGCCTTCAGCCAAGTTGTTCAACATGGAAAGACGCTTCTGCAAAGCCTCAGCCTTGTTTTTCGTGTCTTTAGACGCAGCCGTCTGACCTCCTTTGGTGTCAAAGATGCCGATAGTACCATCCTTCTTTTTGAAAATCCAGTCGGGATAGAAAAGTGCTTCTTCGTTGCGTTCTTCGCTGAAATAACGAATGGCAAGCCAATCCTTACCACTATCTCCATTCTTAAACCACCATTCTATACCATCCTGACCCTCAAGATACTTGTAAAAGCTCTCTTCCGTTTTTCTGCCAGTATAGTTTTGGCCCAAGAAGAAAGGATGCAACAGGCATTTCTGCTCCGTCAACTCATCATGTTCTTCTGTATAAGAATACATCTTCTTCAAGACAAAAGGAACACTCTGCCGCTTTCGGTTTTCCTCTCTGCGCTTACGTAATTGTTCTTCGAGCAAAGGATGGTATGCCTTAAGCGTTTCCGTGATAAGGCGTCTGAATATACTTGAAGCTGATCCGTTTAATGCATCATGCAAGAAAATACGATACCATTTATCTTCGTCTTCATTCTTCAGAGCATAATACTTGAACCACAAGCGTATGGCACTTTTCAAAGTTGGAACAGAACGCACGATGTTTCCCACCTTGCAATCATTATCTGATTGCGAACGCAGGATTTCCACCAAAGTGAAAGTAAAGAGTTTCTGCACATCACTCCTACTCCACTCGCGCTCTACCCCTTTAGCTTCCTTGAGGTTGATTCCAATATTTTCGTAATCATAGAATTGAGCATCTGAAACTATCTCATGCGCTAAATTTCCCTTCAAGTAGAGTCCTTTAGTTTCTAGTTTCCTTTTTACAACATCATCAAACACATCCTCATCAGTAATGCCGAAATAGCGATTGAATGTATCAAACAGACATTGTTGGAATTCACCCGATTTACCAAAATCTCCATAATCTACACGCGACAGCATATCTGTCATCAGATTCGGGTCGATGATGTAGTCTTCCCCCTTTTTGTTGTAAGAGATAAGCGTTTTTGGCTTGTTGCCCATTCCGCCATAATCAGCCTCTGTTACAGCTTTGCGCGAGAAGTTGGTATAAAGATAACCATTACGGAAAACCTTAGACACTTCTTCGTGCATGATTGGAACACGGAGAATTCTACCGATGGTCTGAGTACTGAAAATTTCAGATTTAATATCACGAAACATGACCAGAACCTGAGCACGGGGACAATCCCAACCTGTACCGGCTGCGGTTTTAAACAGAAGGTATTCGTATTCGCTATCATTCCGTTCCAGCCCCTCAGGCTTAGCCTTACCAGTAAACCAAGATGCAATTCTGTTTGCCTTTACCCCCTGCGAGATAAGATATTCTTTCGTAATCTCTTCCTTGGTAGGCTGCCCCTGTTCTATCAAGGTTTCATCATCATTTGGCAACTGGATGATAACTAGCGGATTGACGTTTTTGCCGAAGGCCTCAATCTCCGCTTTAAGTTCCCTGCGCTTTTCGATAGCAAGTTTCAGCAGGACATGATCTTCATCTTCGCCTTGATATTTATCCAAATTCTCTTTCGTCTGGGTAATGATGCTCTCCTTAATCAGCCCTTGTGCTACCACATCTTCATGCTTTATTACCACATTCGAGTCATAATCTGCAGCTTTTACCATCACTTCAGGAGGCGGAGTAGCAGAGACATGAATGCAGATTTTCGGGTCGAGTTTGCTAATCACGTCACGATTAGCAGCTTCGGTTACATTCAGATGGCACTCGTCGATTATAAATACTATTTCCACGCCGTTGGCATGGGTATTCTCTACAAAATCCTCGAAGTATACTCTACTCTCATGTCGCTCATCTGGATTTTCCGGTCGTCTGTATATACGGTTTCCGGCTTTCTCGCTCACCAGTTTTTGCCAGTTGATGAAAAGCACATCGTTTTTCTGCAGAGCCCCAAGGCTAAAATCTTCTATCGTCAACAATCGTCCATGCTTACTCGTAGGGAAGTAGACATCAAACTTATGCTTGCTCTGCATGGCGAGGTCGTCGGAGAATGTAATCCATACATAAGCCACCTCTCTATCCCAATCTGGCTGTTCTGCCATCTCGCAAATCATCTTCTGAGTCATATAAGTCTTACCGCTTCCTGTAGGAGCTTTCAGAACAACAGGAATCTGGCGATCTCCATGTCCCCATAATCGCTTTATATTAGCCACCAGTTTATCAACGGCTTCTATCTGAAAAGGTATCTGTTCCATACTTTCTTAAGCATTTAAAGATTTGTAAATATCGAGGATAGGCTGAGGAATGCTCTTCAGATTTACCCCAGAAAGATATTCGAAATAGGAATCGAAAGAACCGACGTCGCCCCAACTGAAAATATATACATTCTTCACGCCCTGAAGCTGCTCTACTTCATGAACAAATTCGTTGAAATATTTCGGGCGATAATCTTCTTTAAAATAGATTGCCGTCCATACATCATGATTTTTGTCCTTGAATATCTGATAGCTATCAGTTTTCTTCATTTCGTAAAGCGTATTCTCAGCCAAGGCCAGCAGGCATCCAGCCTTTTGGGCAAGGATTGTCTTGTCATGGTCTGTAGCCTGATTGGCCGTACTTGTTCCTACGAAAGAAGTGCGATAATACTTGAGAGAATTGCCGAGAGGCGGACAAGTTTTCTTTTTCGAGATTTCTCCTTGCAGCATAAGCACCCCATCTTTAACATGCACATCAAACGAATGATACAACTTTTCATTTTCCTGCTTTATTTCGTTTATCCTTGCAAGATAATTAGGAACTTTCTTTAATGATGTAGGAGTCAGTTCTTCCTCAAATAATACTTTCGAAATCTTTTTGTCAGTCACATATCCGCCAATAGCATTTTCGATACGTTTTCTTGTTATCTGTGTAATAGTTTCGAATCCAGCATTAAAAACGCCCTTACAATTGTTCTTGGCTAACTTCTTGCCTTTTTTGATTTCATAAGTCTTTTCTGGCGCTTGAACTAAGATTACCTGACCTGTATAGCCTCCATCCAAAAATGCATGCCCTGTAGACCCACTACCGGCAAAAAAATCTAGAACAACAAGATTTTTATTATTACCTTTAGCTATTTTCAACAAATACTGTATAAATGCAATCGGCTTCTTTCCGCCATCAAAAGGAACGCCACCTTCTGTTCCAACCAGATTGAACTCTTGTTCAAAATCCAAGAAATTAGGATATGGAATTTCTTTTGTGTCATTTCTCTGTAAAGGTGCTCCCTGGAAGTAAAATCCGTTTGCGTGAGAACTATCGCTTCTAGAGAGGAAATATCTACCATCCCTGCCATCATCCCCCATATTAGGGACCTTATAAATTACCCCAAAATCATTATTTCTTTCTTCGAGGTAGCTCATGTGAAATCTTCCGGAACTATTACCCGTCTTTATGGAACCACGAATATTTATTTTCTTAAGATGTTCAAAACTTGGTTCATATTCTACAATCCGATATTCTCCAGGATGAAAGACTTTTACTTTCTTACCTCCCATCATAATTATTTCCGGATTATCTATCAACTCCTCAATTTCATAAATATAATCTTTAGGATCAGAATTATCAACTATACGTTTACTTATGTTAAACTTGTCTGACTTCCTATACATCAAAAGCAATTCTGTCGTTTCGTGCATAGGTTTATCACCCTTGAGAATTCTATTCTCATGACGCACTTTTATTGTGATAGTGGTAATATAATTAGAATAACCAAAAACACTATCACACAGCAACTTTAAATTAGCATATTCTTCTTCATTAATGCTGATATAGATAACTCCATCTTCTTTCAACAAAGAAGATGCGAGTTTCATTCGTTTGTCCATAAACGACAACCAAGAACTATGACGTAACGGATGATTCTTTGGCAACTGGGTACCATCAGGATATTTATCTAGGAATCTCTTATCCTTATACGTAAACCCATCACTACCCGTATTATAAGGAGGATCAATATAAATTACATCCACCTTACCTTGATGCGTATAATTAAGGCAAGTAAGAGCATGATAATTATCACCTTCTATGAGTATATGAGTAGGTTTTCCATCATCTTTCGTGATGGAAAGTTCTGGTACTTCTTCAAGAATCGGAATAGCATTTTCTCCTCCAGCTTCAAAAGCTTCAGGCACATCTATCCAATGAAGTCCAAAACGGTTATCTTGCTTCAACTGAGCATTAAGATAAGCCACTTCACCCTCCAAATCTTTTATTTTTCGATGTAGTTCATCAATATTGTCTGCCATATTCTGATAGTTATTAATAGCTGCATCCAACTATCATCAGGCTACTCACCAAGAGACACAAAAGAAGGGTGTGAACGATTCTTAAGGTCTTCCGTGGCAAGCCTAGGAAATGTCTGAACCACCGTCAAATATAAGAATGCTCACACCCTATATCAGGCATGAACATTGACTCTACATATTTGACGAGAGGCTCACCTATGCTTACCACAGATGAAGCCAACCATTATTGGTGCGGTCGTATATTCAGAAAGAAAGTTTCCTAGGCTTTTTCTGGAAGACCACAATAATAGTCAATGCTTTGTTTTTACAAAAAGTCTGGAATCGGCTTCTGCCGAATCCATGCGCAAAGGTACGAAGAAACTGGCAAAAAACAAAAAGAAATGGGATTTATTTTCATTTTTATTGCAGATAAGCAAGATTTAAAGAAGCTCTTTAGCTATTCATAAATTTAATTTTACCATAGAATTGGCTTTTTAAAGCAGGAAAAATAACGAAAAACACAGCTTTTAATATTAAATTACGTGAATTTATCACGAAACGCGAGATTTTGCTTTGCGTTTCTGTTTTTTTATCGTAAATTTGCATCAAAATAAAAAAAGAACAGCTATGAATCGTGTATTTCAAGTACAAAAATTTCTTCAGCATCAGGGAAAGGCAAACGCTAAGTCCCTTCCTACTAATGATAACAAGATGAGAAGCCAATGATAGATTTGCCTCTCCTTGGAAGTATTTATCTGGATAAGGAGGATTAGACCGAGTTGTGTGGAGAATATTAAAACATAATATAGAAAACTTAATAATATAGATAAAAATGAATTTCGAGATTACTGCAATCAGATACCAAATGCCTGGAAAGAATTTCGAGGAGAAGACCCAAAATGCCCAAAAATTTGTAGCACAACTGCCTATTCCATCAATGGTCTACTTGAAAAGAGAACCTGACAACGTTTATAGTTCAAACGCTATTGCCGTGTACTATCAGAACTACAATAAGATTGGCTATATATCAGAAAATTACACCAAAGAAATACAACGTGTATTTCCCCAAGAGCAGTCTTCTACAACAATAGTAAAGGCCAAGGTTATTGGCAAGGTTGGCTACATCACTTTAACAGCAGATGTTGACATTCCAAAGGAATGCCTGTTGCCCCCCGAACCATACAAAAGAAAAATTGATCCATCCCCATTTGATATTTCTATGCCATTCATGGAGGAAGAAAATAAGATTGAGTTAGTAACAAGTTTACTGCTACCAAGAGATTTCAAGGATGAGGATGCAGAAGAACTCATTAGGCTAAGTGAGCACTACTGCGCTCAAATTCCCCTAACACTTTGCGATGTTGATTGCAAAAATACAAGTCGAATTCTCTATAAGTTGAAAGATTTCACAAATAATCACTCAGCAATATCAAGTTCAACTAAAAAGAAATTAGAAAATCTCTGCCATAAAATCCAGAATCTTGTGGCAAATATACATAGAGAAGAGGATAGAAACAAGATTTACGAGACACATCTGGTTAGAATGAAAAAGTTTTTCTCCAATGAAAAGGATGGATTTTTTAAAAGATACGACGACAACTATTTAAAAGTTCCATTGGGGCTGGCTAAAACGGAAGTAATAGAATCTGAAATCAACAGGCTTACAGCTTGGCTAGACAAAGTACCAAGAGGAATTTTTCATTCCCACAACTTGAAAAAGAAAGATATCGTACCTCAAATGCGTTATCTGCACCTTTCAAGAAGAGAAATGTATGATATCATGGGTACCGAACTTGTGGTTTTAAGACTCAAAGAGCAACTCTATCAAAACGAGTTGATAAAGAATCTGGAATCCTATTCAGAACAGCAAAATGCAGTTTCTGATGAAGTATGCATCCCAGATGACTGTAGAGATGCCATCAATAAAGTAATGACGCCTTCTTTTACTTTGCCAAATAAAGTTGTGAAGATATCCAGAAATCAAATTGAAAAAGCAGCTTATGTGATTGACTTGACAGCCAATGTACAGGTGGCTATGCTAATGGCTATTTCCATAGACGTAGAAGCAATTCGCTCAGGAACGAAGTCTATTGATTTTATCCGTGCTTTGATTGGAATTGGGGTACTGAAGTATAGCGATGATAAGGCTATAAAAAATATGTCAGATGGAATGAATAAGAAACTGAAAACATTGAAAAGAAATAAAGAACATGTTTCTTCAAATCATCCAGACTACCTTCTTTGGAAGGATAAAGATAAAGAAATCGGGAAAGAAATCTACAAAGCAATGACAACGGAATAACTATCATCTGTTGTTTTCTGAAAACAAAAAATACGCTATTGAAAGCGGCAACGATTATCCGACAAAAGGATGGTGGTTGCCGCTTTTTGTGTTTTTTGCATTCCGATTGATTCCTTGATTTTATTCCGATTGATTCCTAATGATTCCTACCGATTCCTAATACCATGGATTTCAAGGATTTAAACCGATTATTTTTGCACTCGCACGGATTTTTCGCCTTATCTTTGCACCCGTCATCTGATAACAAGATGACTACCCATCAGGCGAGTTGCAAATCA
>OHZT01000199.1_pt1 | contig 12918 bp, 6 predicted proteins | sample 1580571 | NCBI WGS metagenome assembly OHZT01 (sample SAMEA3882537, study PRJEB24775) | human gut metagenome | biome: human-associated habitat; feature: intestine environment; material: feces | place: Netherlands | collected 2009/2010 | reverse complement strand
TCTTTTCAGACTTACAAAGCTGTATGCTTAATCCCCCAGGTTTATCGGGTGAGCCCTGACAATACAGTTGAGAAGACAGAACCACCAGTATTCGGATCGGCGCGCGCGACCTTTGAAGGTGACATACTTCTGGAAACATGTCTTGACAGACTCTCCGAAAGACATCATCGGAGTGGGGATCAATTCGTTGTTCATCATTGTTGTAAAAAGGTTGAAAATGAATAATTACTGATTTACATCTGCAAATGTACGATAAAAATCTCATTTTCCCATCATTCCATCGTGTGCATTTGGTGTGCAAATGGTGGAAAGCCTCGATTTGTGGTGCAATGGGTGTTCACTTGGCTTTGTTATTTATCATAATCGCGATTGCGGGGTAAAAATACAAGTCCTCAGACCGAGCTATTTGCATGGGTCAAAAGACACAGTTTTTCACCCCTTTTTAGCATATTAACTTCAGAGGCCGATGAATATAACTTCATAAGCCGATGAAGTTAACTTCGTAGGCCTCTGAAGTTATATTCATCAGCTTATGAAGTCAACATACTTTTTTCGGGCAAAAATAGCCGTAAATAGCAAGAGGCAGCAGAGGCAGATGAAATCCTGGATTAAAGTCCGTTTTTCTCCTTTGCCAGGCGCAGGTATTCCGACGGATTCAGACCCGTATGCTTCTTGAAAGTGGTGGCAAAATTGGATCGCGACTTAAACCCGAGATCCCTTGCGATGCTCTCGATGGTATAGCTTCCATAGCGTTGCGGATCGTTGAAGCGGCGGCAAGCCTCACGGATGCGGTAGCGTCCGAGCAGCGTGTTGAAGTTGCACTCAAAGGTCTCGTTGATGACCTGCGACACATACTTTTGTCCCGTACTGATGTTTTGCGCCAGTTTTTCGACCGTGAAGTCGGGCTGTATGATGACCTCGGTCTGTTCCATGACCTGCTGCACGAGTTGTGCGATACAGTCTTTGTCCGCATCGGAGAGCGTACTGTGGTGGTATTTGGAAGAAGCCGTAGCCGCATTGTTCTCCTCCACGGCGGGTGCAGAGACTGTCTTTCGCTGTTTTCCCGCCATTTCATCGCTCTTCAGCACCTCCAAGCTTCGGTGGTAGAGAGCGAGGTTGCGGCGGCGCAGCTCCCGGTTCTCGCGCATCACGACGAGCAGGATGATGACGAAGAAGAGCGTGGTCAGTACGGCCACGATGAGCAAGATGCGGTGCTGCGTCTGACGCTCCTTCATGCCGTCCATCTCCTGGTTGAGCTCGATTACCTTCTCGTTGAGACCCATGTTAAATACGTTGGATGGCAGCGAGTATGCCTTTAGCGAGTCGTTGATCTGGTAGTATCGGTACATGCTGCGATCGTAGTCGGCCTTGCGCCCCATGTCCTCATAGAAGATGGCGTAGGTCTGATAGACGCTCTGCATGCCGTCGCCAATCTTGTATTTGACATAGAGTTTCTCCGCCTCCGCCACGAGGGCCAGTCCTTGGTCGAAGTGGTGCAAGAGTCGTTGCACCTCCGCGGCCTCCACAAATGCCAATGCGCGGCGGCGGCAGTTGCGCTCCGTGTCTGGCACGATATCGATGAGCCGGCCGTAGGCCTCGGCAGCCTTCTGAAGCTGTCCCGCTATCTTCAGTCTTGTGCCTTCGTAGAGGGTGATGTTATACTTGTAGTGCTCCGTGTTGCGCTTCGTGTGTGCTTTGCGGTACAGGTCCCACTCCTTCTTCGTGTTGGCAAACTCTCCCACCACGTCGGCGAGCGTCGTCATGTTGGTGAAAGCCATGTCGGCGGTGGTCATATCCTTCTTCGCCAGGGCCTGGCGCACACCCTTCCGGTAGCAGTCCAGGGCCTTGCTGTAGAGTTTCCACTGTCGTCCCTGTCCTGCCACAAGTTGGTACATGGATCCGAGGTTGAAGTAGAGTGCGGCACTCGTCTCGCCCAGTTCTTTCGAGATGGTGTGGGCGCGGAGCAGGTTTTCGTAAGCCTTGGGATAGTTGAGGTAGGTGAAGCTGTAGATGAAGTAGTTCATGTTCAGTGCCTCCACCACCTCTCTCTTCTCCTCTGCACTCATGTTGGGCGTGTAGCGTCCAGCCACGATGGTGAAGAAGAGCAGTGCCGAGTCGGGCTTGTTCTTCCTGAGGCGGTAGTCCTTACCGATGCGTATCAGCTCCTCGGAGGGTCGCGACATATATTTTTGGTAGAAGTCGGAGCGTCCGCCCTTGGCTGCATGCGCCATCTGGGCACCCGCAGCGAGGGTCATAAGTATGACAAAAAGCATCCGTATGGAACGGATACGGTAGTTGATCATTTTTTGAATTTTCATTGATAACAAACTGGGTTGTCCCCCCGTTGGGGGCGAAACGGAGGCCGACGAGTGCGCAAGGCGTGTCCGAAAGACCATGTTTCGGATGCAAAAGTAATATTTTCTGCGCAAAAACCTAACAAAAATAGTAAAAAATGAACACCGACGCTTCATCTTTCTTCTAGTTCCTCCTAATCCGCCACATTTTTAGCGGTTATTCTTTGCCGTGGATGGATCGCAACAATCATAGGCGATCTCCCTCAACCCTATCAACGAAGAACAAGTGGCGGCCTACAGTCCCATGCGCTCAAGCACGCGGTTGACGTAGTTTTGTGTTTTGCGGATGCTGTATCCGATGCCACCTTTCCAGATTCGGATGGCGCGCTCGATGGAGTTGGACGGGTTGTGGTGCGACTGGATGATGGCGAACATCTCGCGCGACTTCTCCGCGTTGTAGCGGTCCTTGAGGGTGTAGCGCTTGCTCTCTCCGCGCGCCTTGAGGATGTTGTTGCATTCGCGGACCAGCACCGGCGAGATCTGCAGCAGGCCCACATACTGGCCGTTTACGGCGCGGGCGTTGCCCTTGCTCTCGAAATGGGCGATGGCATCGATGAGCTTGTTCCAGTCAAATCCGTCTCCATCGCCCGCTGTCTCCGTTACCTCGGCGGGTAGTGCTTGCTCCGTCGTGGCAGCATGGCCGAAGACGGGCAGCGCAATGAGGGTGAGCGTGATGATGACTTGATAGACAATGCTCTCTAATTTGGTCTCTTTTCTGTATTGCTTCATAAAATAAGGTTTTGAAACTTGGCCGAAAACCCGACAAAAGGGGGTGTCCACCATAGCGCGTTTCTATCCAGGAAAACCGCTCCTGCAGCGCCTTCGTTTCATGTTCGTGATGCAAAGGTAGTAAAAAATAGGGCTGAAAACCAGCCCGTTAATATTTCTTCACATTCTGCAAAAAACCGCTCCCCTACCCTAAAATCGCCTCGAATCCCCCATGTAACGGGAGATTGTGTGCGCAGACGCTCAAACAATCTTTTAGGACAATTTAGGAAAATAACCACCGATTTTCGTCGCACTTTTTCACATAAAATCCCTCTTGCGTCTCAAAACCACCTATTCCAACAGTCATTGGATCCTTGCAAACCAGCCTCGGACTATATTCACGAATTGAGTAGATGTTTTCACGATGGGAAAGCTATTATGCGTTCGTTCACGAAGGAAAGCGCGTGGTTCACGAAAAGCAGAATGGGATGATAGATTTGGCAGTAAGAATTTCTCTATTTTTGCAGTGGGACGGAGTTACTTCCTTACCAAAACGAACATTAACAACTAGGAGATACTACCATCTAGTAGATACTAACAAATAAACAACGTAAACGAAATGGAACACAAAAGCAATATGTGCCTCATCCTCTGTGGTGAGATTTATATGCTCAATCTTGATGATGCTTTGCTGTTTGAGGCTGATGACCACTACACGGAAATACACAATCTGTATGGCAACAAGATCATGGTGCCCTTCTGCCTCGGGGAGATAGAACGGGAGATTCGGACGAGGTTTCCAGACCACAACAATTTGGTCAGGATGGGCCGGAAATACATCATCAATAAGAACCGGGTCTTCCACATGAATGCCCTCAAGCAGACGGTGTCGCTCTACGGTTCCAATGGGCAGGTGGTCGTACTCAATGTATCGAAACCTGCGCTCAAAAGCTTGATGCAGGACGCGCGTAGCTCTTATGCGACGCTGCCGTCGGATGAGCCCGACGACCCTGACCTCGATCCTGACGAAGGAAAGGGGTGTGGATTTACCCCCCCCATCCGTGGATTGAATGGACATTTCCCATAGTGTGAGATGGGAGACACCCTTTGTGGCGTATTTTCATTCACGAAAAAATCACGATGGTTCACGAAAAGGGCCATTGCGATCTCGCATGGCTCCATGGATTATGTATAATTTTGTACACGATTGCACTGACAAAAAGTGGTCTATCAACGTCTCTTTACCTTATTATATATTAGGGAAGAACAGCTGAAAAGAAAATAATTAATTTGTACAATTAAATAAGATTATGAGAAAAGATGTACTGATTTCTCTCCTCGCCATTACAGGCGCCCCCGTTGCAGCATTGGCCGACGCCGATGTTGTGATCGACAAGACCGCATGGACAGGAGATGATTTGACCGTATCGGAAGACGGTTCCGTGACCGTCTCCACAGGAAAGGAAGTTTCCATCGAGAAAGAACTGGCTCCTGGCGAGTATAAGCTGCAGGATGCCCCCGAGTTGTTTACCGACAATGCCAAGATTGTCGCTGTCTATAAGGGCAAGGAGTATGCCCCCGGCGTCGCTTTTACTATCGATGGTGACGCGCCAGCGAAAGTAAAAGTCAAGGTTCGTGCCGTGACCCCGGGCGAATTCAAGTTCTCCGGTGTCAAGTTTATCTTGATCTTCGACTTCGCTGCTCCGGTGAAGGAGCTCAGTGCGCAGCTCGGCGAAATCGTCAGCGGTACCAGCGACTACTTCCGTAGAACCGATGCTTGGACGAAGGGCAAGGACGGAAAGCCCAGCCTGGAGATGCAGGTGGCCGACTATGCCAGCCAGCTTGACATCATTGAGAAGGGTGATTATGAAGTCTATGTGAAGAATCACCTTTGGCAGGGAAAGAACAGTCCCGAGCTTCGTGCACTGACCGATGGTATTGCTGCCCTTGCCAAGGTCGTAGAGGCTGCCAACGACAACGAGAATGCCTACAATAGTGCACGGAACGCCTACGAGGCTGCTGAATATCGGCTTAGAAATTTCTATTCGTGGTATGGTGCAGCCGAAGAAATCCAAGCTACCTATCAGGCAGACTACAACAAGATACAGCAAAGCATCACCGACTTTAAAGTGCTGGCACAGCAGAAGTACAACGCTGGCACGGCCAAGGAACTGAAAACGGCTGAGTTTACGGAAAACTTCAACCGCATGTTGAATGAGTTGGAGACCAACATTGGTGTTTCTGGTGACGCTTGGAGAAATATCAAAGACGTCTATCAGGACGGTCTGCGCGTCTTCAACGCCGCTCAGGAGGAGATACACACCCAGATGCCGGACGACGGCAACTATGCCGACTGGAACGCAGAGGCCCTCAACGCCATGCGCTCAGCGTGGAAGAAGGTGAGCGACCTGTACAAGACTATCGATGCCGACAAGACGAAGGCTTCTAAGCTGGAGGAGAACTTCCGCACACTGAAGAAAGCACAAGTGTTGGAAATCAATGCCACGAAGGACAAGTATCTTGCCAAGCATGCCGATGCCGAGGCCAAGAAGGCTGCCGCCGACCAGCTCCTTTCCGCTCTGGAGGACGACTTCCAGTATCTGGAGAAGAGCGACGATGTGAACCAGAAGTATGCCAACCGCGTCAAGGAGATCCGTACCGCTATCAATGCCCTCAAGGACAAGGTGGCCAAGGACTACAAGGCACCCCACAATATCCGCACGGCCAGCTATGATGCCGATCGCGATGCCATCCAGGCCAAGATCAGCAGCTTGCGCAGCGATGCTGGTGCCATCATCCAGAACTACGAGAACTATCAGAAGTTGCTCAAGGCGCTGGGCACTGAGACGGGCTTGCAGAAGAAGCTCGACGACGCCAAGACTGCTGTGGCCAAGATGAAGCCAGCCGCCGAGAAGGATACGTATGATATGGCTGCCCACTTCCAGAAAACGGCTGCCGACCTGCAGAAGACCATCGACCAGATCAAGTCCGCTGTTGAGAAGGGCTATCAGGAGAAGACGCTGACCGAGACGGTGCGCGGGGACTTCCAGAGTCAGATAGACGCTGCTGCTATGGCCGTCGTCAAATATCAGGATGACGCCACGGCTGCCCTGGACCGCTACGATGTGGTGAGCACCGCCATCAAGGACTACGAGGCCGCACTGACCACGCTGCGTGAGACCGTCGGCCCGAAGACGCTCGTCGTTGCCACTCCGGCCACGGAGGTCACAGGCAAGACCTACGGAGAGCGCATCACCAAGCTTCAGACAGAGATCGACCGTGTGGCAGACAACTTCAGTGCTGCCAAGGAGAAGCTCGATGCCGACCTTCTTGCCGCTTTGCTGGCCGTGCAACTCAAGGAGACCATCCTCACCGACGCCCAGGCCCTCAATGCTGCCTTCGCCAATGACAAGGTCAATTCCGACAAGACTGCCAAGATAGAGGCTGCCAAGGCGATGTATGATGCCGCCAGCAAAGTCGTTGACGCCATCAAGGCCGACATCGACAAGTACAAGGGCGTGCCCTATGAGTATTACAATGTGACGTGGACGGAGGACAACCTCGGACTGAAGTATGACGAGTTGCTCCAGGATCTCAACGAGATCGAGGCCAGCACCAACACGCAGAAGGCCAAGATCCAGGCTGTTGCAGCCACCGAGGATGACATCACCGAGGATAACGCAGTAGAGGCTATGTCCTTGTTGAGCGTCATCAAGGGTGACGTTGATGCTATCAACGACGCACTGAGCGAGTTGCTGACGCGCGTGAACGCCCAAAAAGCACATGTCAATGCGGAGAAGCAAGCATATACCGACTTCATCGGAAATCAGTATTATTATTACCCGAAGGGTGCTGAGCTGGTCAGCCGTACGCTGACGGAGGCAAAGAACGCATTTGTTATCCCCGGCGAGAGCATCGACCCACAGATTCAGGCTACGACCAACAAGCTCGACGCACTGAAGGCGGAGGCTGCTACGGCGCGCGCCAAGGAGATCCTTCAGGAATCATGCAAGGATAGCTATGACGCCGAGGGCCATGTCGTCAAGGGTATCACCAGTCGTCTCAACGACTTGCAGCTGGAGGCCGATGCGCTCAAGGCACTGGCCATCGACTCTACGGCCAACTATGATGCCTATCAGAAGCTGAAGGACAACTTTGCTGGACAGAGGATAGATATTTGGAACTATAGCTCTTGGGGCAGAGATTACACAACGACGCACTATGGCTTTGCCAATGCTTTCGACGCTGTGAGAACGCGCATCAACCAAAAGACGGATGGTACGAACGCAGCCTATTACCTCGGACTGCTCGCCTATCCAGACGGCGTGCACTTCAAGGAGCGCGAGGCTATAAAGCAGGCCATCGAGGCCGCCTACAAGGCAGGCAAAGCCTGGACAGGTTCTTTCAAGTACAATTACAATACCTATAAGAATGAGCCGGAGCTCAATACGGGGATAGCCAGACGTATGACGGATCTTTCCAACGTGCTCAGAGAACTTCCCAAGCAGGCTTATAATGACTGTACCAACTATTATACTCAGGTGGACGAAGGCAACAAGTGCCAGGCCCTTTGGGACGAGGTGAACGGATTGTTCAACGCTTCCGATCTCCGTCCTGAGACGCTGAAGCCCTATCTCAGTCAGCTCGGCGATCTCCTGAAGCGCATCAAGGAGCAGAAGGCGCTGGTGGAGAAGTACTATGCCGAGGGTCTGACGACCACCAACATCTCGATGGTCAGCGAGGCTTACCGTTCCATCAAGCTCGAACTCGACGGCTTGAAGGCCTTCATCGAGGGCAATAGCGACTACAACGCTGTCATTGCTGGAGACAACCTCACCCGTTACAATACCTTCTGTGCCAAGGTGCAGGAGACGGAGAACAAGTATGGTGAGGGTACGGCCCAGATTGCTGGCTACCAGAATATTTCTACGGAGGAGCTCAAGGAGCTGGTCAATGTGGAGAGCATCATCGCTGCCCAGGAGAACATCTATAAGTATGCCGCCCTCATCAAGAACTTGAAGGACGATGCTGCTGCCACCTACGCGAAGACCACGTCGCCCGCTCTTTGGGATATCGACGAAGCCAACGCTGCGAAAGCCATGGAGTACACGGCTCAGATCGAGGCTTACAAGAAGGATCTTGACTTGGCAGTCAATACGGCTGTGAGAGCCAAGTTGGAGGAGATGTTGGCCAACCTCAACGACAACCAGCTCGCTCCCGCCAAGGAGAAGGTGGCTTCCTACGACAAGAACGTACGCGACAACGCCTTTGCGAACGTACAGGAGTTCTACGACAGAGTCAGTGCCGACGATTACAAGAAGTCGCAGTTGCTCGTGAGCAACCTCGATGACGACTGGAGCTTCTTTGGCATGGTGCCCAACTTGCTCGTCGCCGACCTGGAGCAGGCTGCACAGAACGAGTGGAAGGCCCTCTACGAGGGTGTCTATGTCGGTGTGGACGGCACGCTGACAGAGGGCGACGACCGCTACGCTGGTGCCAAGGCCGACAACGAGAAGTGGCTTGCCGCCCTGGAAGGCTTCGCCTATGAGGGCAAGGATGACGATCTCAAGTCTTACAAGGACCGCGTCGCCAAATACCTCACTCCGGCCACGGAATTGGCTGCCAAGGCTGCCGACGGCACGTTCACGGGCAAGATCGCTGACCTGCAGCGCTATATCAATGCGTTCTACGCAGAGGCAGGTGCTGTCTATACCAGCGCCAAGGCCAAGGCTGACGCATACGATGCCAATATCAAGAACTTCGACCAGCTGACCATCGACTACAATACCGTCACGGAGCGCATCAAGGCTGCGCAGGACTATTATGGTGCATTCAATGTGGCAAGCAGCCGCATAGAGGCCAATATTGCCTCGACGTTTGACCAGGTCAAGCGTTGGCAGGCTGACCTCACACGCCAGAACGCTTCGCAGGAGATGAGCAAGCGCGTCTATGGCCTGACTATCGGCGAGGACAAGCAGTGGTACGACTGCCACAGCATCAAGATCCTCAGCATCGATGGTATCTACAACGCGGCCAACCTGGCCGAGGTCGATGCGATCAAGGCCGACATCGTTGCCATCGAGACCCAGAAGCGCGAGGCTTTGGACAACCTCACGGGAACGGCGGCTGACGAGGTCAAGGCATACTATGACGAGCACTGCAAGAAGCTCGCCAAGGAACTTGACGATCTGCTCAAGGAGTTTGTCGAAAACGCTACCCCGGCAGAGGCGAAGAAAGACGCTGGCTTGCTGGCATTGGAGAAGAAGGTGGCCCAGGCTCGCATGGGTCTCATCAAGCTCGTGAATGCCGAGTTGATCGAGGGCGTAGCCAGCAGTTTGGAGATGCTGGTATCGCAGGCCGAGTCGTCCTATAGTACTGTCAACAATACCTACAGCGAAGTATATATGCCCGTGAAGGTGGAGTACAAGTCTGCACTGGACGCTTGCCGCAACGAACTCGATGGCGTGAAGAACCTCATCACCTCTTATGGCGACGAGATCGTGACCTACAAGACGAAGGTCATCCACCTCCTCAACGTGTTGATAGATCGCATGGGTGCTACCCGCACGGATATCATGGAGGCCAACAAGCCCTATGTTGCCCACGCCAAGGCAATGAAGGACCTTCAGAGTGCCTATGACGCTCTGGTGGCTGAGCAGACCAGGGTGAAGGAGCTGATAGCGTCTTACCAGCATGCCTCCAGAGAGGTTGGATACCCAGAATGTCAAGGGTTAGGTGAGATGTTCTGTTTTGAGATCGGCAAGTCCTACATGGAGAACTACGAGAAGATGTTCTTCAATGTTGCCAGCGAGAAGGCCGAGGTGGTCAGCGGCGTCCTTGAGCAGGCTGCCAAGACACTGGAGGAAGGCCCTGTGTCGGCCATTCTGACCGATAGCCAGGTGGAGTCGTACAAGGACGGTTGCCTTAACGAGGCCTATGCGAAGCTTGCAACGGTAGAGGCGTTTGGAGCTTGGAAAGAGACACAAAGCGTGTATCAGGTCAATGTTAACAGCGCTCGCTACGCCATGGAGAACTCGTTCAATAAATCTGGAACGAACATCTATGACGAGGACAATTCGCTGTGGGAACAGTTTAACAACTTGGAGCGCGCTTGTCAAAGATTCGACAGTTATCTCGACTTCGCTGACATTTACCGTATTCTTCCCACGAAGGACATCAACGGAAATGCATGGCTGAATCCTGATGGTAGCGAGGCTTGGCAAAAGGAGATCGACTATTCGAAGGACGAGGAGTATGGCGTGAAGCTGGTTGCTGCTACGTCTCAGTCGTTGATAGAGTCAATGAACGCTCTCAGAGCTTCCGTCGAGGAGAACACGTATGTGCTCGGCGACGTCACCGAGGACGGCGTTGTCCTGACCGACGACTACCTCGCCGTGCTCAACGCTTTGCTCGATCCGGAGACCCTGGAGGGTGGCAAGGTATTTGCCGCTGCCGACGTCAACCGCGACGGCAAGATCTCCATCGCTGATGTGACCCTCATTGCAGCCAAGGTGACCAATGGTCTCTGGCCGTCGCTGGGTGGCACTCTGAACGCTCCGATGGTGGGATCCGAAAACCTCACCGTCTCGGCAGAAGACAACAACGGCGTACAGCGCATCGCCATCAATCTCGAAAACCGCAAGGACTATGTGGCTTGCCAGATGGACATCATCCTGCCCGCAGGCATGACGGTGGTGGGTGAGAGCGTGGGCAACCGTGCCAACGGCCACGCACTCTACTCCAAGGACATCGACGGCGTACACCGCGTGGTCATCTCCACGATAGAGAACAACAGCTTCACCAATGGCTCCGCCATCCTCTACCTCGACGTGCAGGGCGGCAGCATCGACAAGGTGGCGCTCGACAAGGTTATCTTTGCCGAGGCCAATGGCCGTGAGACGACGATCACGGGCAGTGATGCGACCGGTATCAGCGGCATGGAGGCCGAGGGCAGCCTGAAGCAGAAGATCTATACCGTGGGCGGTCAGTTGCTGGATAAGGTAAAGCAGGGCATCAACATTGTCCGCAACGCCAACGGCAAGACCCAGAAGGTTACTGGTAAATAATCATATACATCGGTAATTTTTTCTCAATTACGAGGGCGTGGTTGCCACGTATGTGACAGCCGCGCCTATTTTTGATAACAACAACGACAACATACATCTTCTAAACGTAAATGGTTATGTTTAAGATTACAACAAGTTTCAAAAGAATGGCCTTGATGATGGTCTTGGCCATAAGCGGGACGATCTCTGTCCTTGCTGGCAACCGACTTGTGCTCAACGACGGTGGTCCCATTGCCATCAAGCCGGGCGAGACGAAAGAGATCACGGTGAACCTCGTCAATGACGAGGTGATCTATGCGATGCAGTTTGATATGGACTTCACTTCCCCGAATGTCGAGATTGTGCCGGGTAGCTTCAAAATCAACGAGGACCGCATAGACCGTGAGTGCTTTATCGCCACGATGATCCAGCAGCCTGATATGAAGTGGCGCATCGCCCTCCTTACCAAGGACTTCACCCCCATCGCGGGCACTGAGGGCGCACTGGGTACGTTCAAAATTCGTGCTACGTCCAACTTCTCTTCTGCTGATAATGCACAGATTGAGTTCTCCACTTGCAGTGGAGGCGACCGCCAGGGCAAGAAGGTGCTTATCGACTGCCCCAACTATCAGGCTATCACGCCGATGGTGGGAAGTCTTTGCACGGGCGAGCAGGCGTTCTCTATCAAGCCTGGCGGTACCCACAAGGTGGACGTTGTGCTGAAGAACGATATTTATTTCTGTGGCCTTCAGGCCGACATCACGCTGCCTGAGGGATTGCATATCGAGAAGAAGAGCAACGGGAAAATGAATTTCCAGTATAGTGAGCGCTTGTCAAGCAATTTCGCCATCTCTTCCGGAGTGAAGAATGGCATCGTGCGCGTCGCACTCTCTTCTTTGCCTATCGACAAGATCCAGCCTTACAAGGATGGCGACGGCGTGATCTTCTCGTTCAATGTCGTGGCCGACCCGGACTTTGCGACGGACGAGAACTCTGCCATCGTGTTCTCCAATGTACTTGCTGCCAATGAGACGACGGAGTACTCACTCGACATCACGGACGCTCATGTCACAGTGACGAGTCTCAAGGCCATCAACGAGGCTGCCTATGCGCGCCTTACCGAGGAAGTGGCTGCCCTGCAGAAGGCCCTCGACGACGCCAAGGCTAAGGTTGCCGAGGACTGCCCGGATGTGGCCGAGAACTTTGCAGAGACGGTGAAGACCATTCAGGCTCAGATCGATGCCATCCAGTCAGACCTTGATGCCAAGAACGCCGACTGTGCGCTCACGGAGACTTCTACGCTGGACGCCGAGGCCGTAAAGGGTGTCAATGAGGCCATCGCCAAATATCTGGAGGAAGCTGCTGCCGCCCAGGCAGAGCATCTGAAGAAACTGGCTAACGAGGCCGCTTATGTCCGTTTGACCGAGGAGGTAGCTGCTGTACAGGCTCGTTTTGACGAGGTGAAGGCCACCATCGAGAAGGACTATGCCAATGTAGCCGCACAGTTTGTTGATACTGAGGCCGCTATCCAGGGCGATATCGACCAGAAGAAGGCAGAGCTGCAGGCTCAGTATGAGGCCGTGAAACTCAACGAGAATAGCACCATCGACTTGGAGGCCATCAAGGCTGCTGTCGAGCAGCTTCTCGCCGATGCGAAGGCTGCCAATGCGAAGCTCGTAGCCAACGAGGCCGCCTATGTGCGTTTGACAGAGGAGATTGCTGCTGTACAGGCTCGTTTTGACGAGGTGAAGTCCATCATCGAGAAGGACTATGCCAATGTAGCCGCACAGTTTGTTGATACTGAGGCCGCT
>OHZT01000197.1_pt1 | contig 12962 bp, 10 predicted proteins | sample 1580571 | NCBI WGS metagenome assembly OHZT01 (sample SAMEA3882537, study PRJEB24775) | human gut metagenome | biome: human-associated habitat; feature: intestine environment; material: feces | place: Netherlands | collected 2009/2010 | reverse complement strand
GAATAAAGATTTTAAAATTGTATATCAGAACGGAACATCATACGCAAATCGGCTTCTGGTGATGTACGTGCTGAAGAATCAGCACATGAAGAATCGTCTGGGAATATCAGTAAGTAAAAAAGTAGGGAATAGTGTGGTTCGCCACAGACTCACCAGATTGATAAGAGAAAGTTATCGGTTGAATGAAGCGGAATTTGAAAACAGTTTGGACATTGTAGTAGTTGCACGCCCACAGGCGAAGGACAGAACCTATCAAGAGATAGAGAGTGCGCTGATGCATCTGGCGGGAAAGCACTGCATAGCAGGTAAGAACAATGATAAAGAAGTTTCTGATCAGAATAATTAAACTCTATCAAAAGTATATATCACCGATGAAGAGAACAAAATGTCCTTATATTCCCACATGTTCTCAATATGGTTTAGAAGCAATCGAAAAATATGGTGCATTAAAGGGCGGTCTTCTTGCGGTATGGAGGATACTTCGCTGTAATCCTTTTTCCCACGGAGGCTATGACCCTGTACCGTAAAGACAGGAATGTACTTGAAAATTGAATATTGATCGATCGAAGGAACCTCCTGTCATTTATGGATTCTAGGAGGAAATGAACTTGGAAATGATTTTAGCGACAAAGAGTAGCACTCCTATCATTGGTCAGCTTGCGACCGTTATGGGATGGATCATGGATGGTATTTACAGATTGCTGAATATCTTTGGAATTCAGAATATCGGTCTTTGTATTGTCATCTTCAGTATCCTTATTTATGCTCTTATGACCCCACTGCAGATCAAACAGCAGAAATTCTCTAAGCTGAGTGCGATCATGCAGCCGGAACTTCAGAAAATTCAGAAGAAGTACAAGGGAAAAAACAATGATACTGCTGCAATGCAGAAAATGCAGGAGGAAACACAGGCTGTATATCAGAAATACGGCGTATCTCCTACAGGAAGCTGTGTACAGCTTGCAATCCAGTTCCCTATTTTGATGGCCTTATATCAGGTAATTTATAAAATTCCGGCATATGTAGGAAGCGTAAAGGATATTCTTGCATCTGCAGTTACCAGTATTACAGGTGTAAACGGATATACAGATATCCTTCAGCAGTTTATTACAGATAATAAGATGACAAGAGTTCAGCTTATTATGGATGGAAGTAAAGCTACAAGTAATTCAGTCACAGACTTTTTGTATGCATTATCACCTTCCCAGTGGAAAACACTTGCTGAGACAAGCCAGTTTGCAGGATTTACTGATACGCTGAACAGCACTGCAAAAGAGATTTCACATGTGCAGAATTTCTTTGGTCTGAATATCGCTGATCAGCCACTGACTTATATTAAAGCAGTTTTTGTAGGTGGATCTGTTCTTCTTGCTATCGTTGCGATTCTTATCCCGATTCTTGCGTGGGCTACACAGATGATCAACTTAAAGCTGATGCCTCAGGCAGCACAGCAGAGCGGCGATTCACAGCAGGATGCAATGATGAACTCCATGAAGACAATGAATATGGTAATGCCGTTGATGTCAGCAGTATTCTGTTTCACATTCCCTGTAGGTCTTGGTATTTACTGGGTAGCAAGTGCAGCAGTAAGAAGTGTGCAGCAGGTTGTTATCAATAAAAAGATGGATAAGATCCAGATTGAAGACCTGATCAGTGAGAATATGAAGAAGATGGAAAAGAAGCGTGAGAAAGCGGGACTTCCACCTCAGAAGATTACAAATCAGGCCCATCAGAGCGCCAAGAATATCAATAAGATTGAAAAAGGCAGCAGCAATACAAATGTTGAGACAAGAGCCAAGAAGGTTGAAGAAGCTTACAAAGACGCTGCGAATGCAAAACCTGGCAGCATTACTGCAAAGGCCAATCTGGTAAAAGCATTTGATGAGCGTAATAAGAAGAAGTAGTCAGGAACGGAGGGGTTGGCATGGAGGATTATATCCAGTTTTCAGCGAAAACAAAGAGTGAAGCAATTACAAAAGCATGTATCGAGCTTGGCGTATCCAGTGACCAGCTTGAGATTCAGGTAATAAGTGAAGGCAGCAACGGATTTTTCGGAATCGGAAGCAAGCCTGCAGTAATTAAGGTTCGTAAGATTGAGCCGGTTTCTGAGGAAGAAGAAATGAAGGAGATCGTAGAGACAGTGAAACTCGATTCCTTCAAAGAGGAAGCCCCGGTTCAGGAAGAAAAGAAAACGGAAGCTATAAAACCGGTAAAGAAAGAAATCAAAGAGCCGAAAGCTGTTTCTGAGAAACCAAGACAGCCAAAACCTGTAAAGGAAAGGGATGCAAAAGAAAAACAGCCGAGAGAATTCAGAGAGCCAAAAGAGAAACAAGTCAGAGAAAAGACGGCTAAACCGGTAAAACCGGCAAAGCCTGTTGAGATCCTTACAGATCCGGAAGAGATTAAAGAAGTAGAAAACAGAGCAAAGGTATTCCTTCGTGATGTATTTGCGTCCATGAATCTTGGAGAAGTAGAGATTACATCTGAATATAACACAACGGACGGAAGTCTGGAAGTTGACTTTGAAGGCGAAGATATGGGAATCCTTATCGGCAAGAGAGGCCAGACTCTGGATTCTCTTCAGTATCTGACGAGTCTTGTGGTAAATAAAGGTAAATCAAATTACATTCGTGTAAAACTTGATACAGAAGATTACCGCAAGCGCCGTAAAGAAACTCTTGAGAACCTTGCAAGAGGTATTGCTTATAAAGTAAGAAAAACCCGCAAGCCGGTTATTCTTGAGCCAATGAATCCTTATGAGAGAAGAATTATCCATTCTGCTCTTCAGGGAAATAAATTCGTTGAGACAGTCAGTGAGGGTGAAGAGCCTTACCGTCATGTAGTGGTAAAATTAAAAAGAAATTAATAATATGACTGCTTCATTGCAGATATGAAAAAAGAATGTTATTCTAGGTGAAAGCGTGAATAACACGTAACTTTGCGTGTGTACTTTTGCCTGGAGTAACATTTTTATTTTACGGAAAGTCTTGTATATATACCAGAGAGATTACACACTTGCAGAAAAAAATAACAGTAGTCAGTGTGATTTTCCTGTTATGTATATAAGATGACAGAATTATTGTAACAGTCTACTGTTCCGCAGGGACGGAACTATTATAGAACAGGCAAGTGAGGAGAAAAAAATGGAAACAACAATCGCAGCAATTTCCACAGCCATGAGTGCGTCCGGAATCGGAATCATCCGTATCAGCGGCGAGAATGCCATGGATGTGATTTCCCGTATTTACAGATCAAAAGGCGGGAAGAAAAAAATAAAAGAAGTTCCGACTCATACCATTCATTATGGATATATTTATGATGGAGAGGAACTGATTGATGAGGTTCTGGTAATGATCATGCATGCACCGAGGACTTTTACAGGAGAAGATACAGTAGAAATAGACTGTCATGGTGGTGTATATGCTATGCAGAGGGTTTTGGATACAGTGCTGAAAAATGGTGCCGAAATTGCAGAACCAGGAGAATTTACCAAACGTGCCTTCCTGAACGGACGGATGGATCTATCCCAGGCAGAGGCTGTTATGGATGTTATACAGGCGAAAAATGAATATGCGCTTCGCAGTTCCATGGATCAGTTAAGAGGTTCTGTGCAGAAAGCAATCCGAGATATCAGAGAAAAGCTGATTTATCACATTGCATATATAGAATCGGCACTGGATGATCCGGAACATATCAGTCTGGATGGATATCCCCAGGAACTTCTGGAAGTTGTGGATAATGAACAGAAAGAAGTGAAGCGCCTGTTGAAAACTTCTTCTGACGGAAAGATGATCCAGGAGGGAATCCAGACAGTTATCCTTGGAAAACCAAATGCCGGAAAATCCTCACTGTTAAATCTTCTGATCGGAGAAAACCGGGCTATTGTGACAGATATTGCAGGAACGACCAGAGACATTCTGGAGGAATATATCACACTTCATGGAATATCTCTGAAGATTATTGATACAGCCGGAATCCGGGAAACAAAGGATATTGTGGAAAAAATAGGGGTAGACAGAGCCAGAGAAATGGCACAGAAAGCAGATCTGATTCTTTATGTAGTGGATTCTTCTGTTCCGCTTGACGAAAATGATGAAGAAATCATGGAAATGCTTACTGGAAAAAAGGCGATTATCCTGTATAATAAAACTGATCTTCAGCCGGAAATCCAGCCGGAAATCCTGAAAGAAAAAACAGGACATCCTGTAATTCCGATTTCTGCAAAAGAAGAAAAAGGCATTACAGAACTGGAAGAACAGATTAAAGATATGTTTTTTGGAGGAGAGATTTCCTTTAATGATGAGGTATATATTACAAATGCCCGTCATAAAGCAGCATTGGAAGAGGCTGACAGAAGCCTTGATCTGGTCAGAAACAGTATCGAAAGGGGAATGCCGGAAGATTTCTTTTCTATAGATCTTATGAATGCATATGAAAATCTGGGTAAAATCCTCGGAGAGTCTGTTGGTGAAGATCTGGTAAATGAGATATTCAGCAAGTTTTGCATGGGTAAATAAAAATCAAAAAATCGCCTTCGGCGATTTTTGAAAGAATAGAATGAGCAGTTGTAAAATAAAAGGAGACAAAATGAGAACGTTAGTAGAAGATTATGATATTGTTGTAGTCGGTGCCGGTCATGCCGGATGTGAAGCAGCACTTGCGGGTGCGCGCCTGGGCCTGAATACAGTGATGTTTACTGTAAGTGTAGACAGTATCGCATTAATGCCATGTAACCCGAACGTAGGTGGCAGTTCCAAAGGCCATCTGGTAAGAGAGCTTGATGCCCTGGGCGGTGAAATGGGAAAAAATATTGACAAGACCTTTATCCAGTCCAAAATGCTTAACTGTTCCAAAGGACCTGCAGTGCACTCCTTACGTGCGCAGGCTGACAAACAGGCATACAGCAATGAAATGAGAAAAACGCTTGAAAATACACCTAATCTGACTATTAAACAGGGAGAAGTAACAAAACTTCTGGTCGAGGACGGAAAGATTACAGGGGTAAAAACATATTCCGGTGCAACTTATAACTGTAAAGCAGTGGTCCTCTGTACAGGAACTTATTTAAAAGCAAGATGTATTTACGGTGATGTAAGTAATTATACAGGACCAAACGGACTGCAGGCAGCCAACTATCTGACTGATTCTCTGAAAGAGCTGGGAATTGAAATGTTCCGTTTTAAAACAGGAACACCTGCCCGTATTGCCGGAAATACAATTGACTACAGTAAAATGGAGGAACAGTTTGGAGATGAGAGAGTTGTACCATTTTCATTCTCAACTAATCCGGAAGATGTTCAGATAGAGCAGAAATCCTGCTGGCTGACATATACAAATGAGAAAACTCATGAGATCATTCGTGCAAACCTTGACCGTTCTCCGTTGTATTCCGGTATGATCGAAGGAACCGGTCCGCGTTATTGCCCGTCAATTGAAGATAAAGTAGTCCGTTTTGCAGATAAGAACCGTCATCAGGTATTTATTGAGCCGGAAGGTCTCTATACAAATGAGATGTATATTGGTGGAATGTCCAGTTCTCTGCCGGAAGATGTGCAGGAAGAAATGTATCATTCCGTACCGGGACTGGAACATGCAAAAATCGTAAAAAATGCATATGCCATCGAATATGACTGTATTAATCCACGTCAGTTATATCCTACACTGGAATTTAAGAAAATCAAAGGACTGTTCAGCGGCGGTCAGTTTAACGGAAGCTCAGGGTATGAAGAAGCAGCGGCGCAGGGACTGATCGCAGGAATTAATGCTGCTCTGGAAGTTAAAGGTCAGGAACAGCTGATTCTTGACCGTTCTGAGGCTTATATTGGTGTTCTTATTGATGATCTGGTAACAAAAGAAAACCATGAGCCATACAGAATGATGACCAGCAGAGCGGAGTACAGATTACTTCTCCGACAGGATAATGCGGATCTGAGACTTCGTAAAAAGGGATATCAGGCAGGGCTCATCAGTGAAGAGGATTATCAGAAAATCCTTACGAAAGAAGAACAGATAAAAACAGAGATCAGCAGAGTAGAACATACAAATATCGGAGCAAACAAAGAGGTTCAGACCCTTCTGGAAAGCTATAACAGCACACCGCTGAAATCCGGAACCACTCTGGCAGAACTGATCCGCCGTCCGGAACTTTCTTATGAAGCAATCAAACCACTTGATAAAGAACGTCCGGAGCTGCCATGGGATGTACAGGAACAGGTTGACATTAACATCAAGTATGATGGATATATCCGCAGACAGTTAAAACAGGTAGAACAGTTTAAGAAACTGGAAGCAAAGAAAATCCCGACAGATCTTGATTATGAGAAAGTTGGAAGCCTGAGAATCGAAGCACGTCAGAAACTGGAAGCATACAGACCGATTTCAATCGGACAGGCTTCCCGAATTTCAGGAGTTTCTCCTGCTGATATATCAGTTTTACTGGTGTATCTTTCCAGTACGAAATAATTAATATAATACGCTTTAATGTGCTTATAAAAACAAGAAATTGGCAAAAAATATTAAAATAGTACATAAAAGAGTAAAATAACGGACTATAAATAACAGATAAAATCATAAAAGCACATAAAACAACCCTGTAAAATATACAAAAATAATAAATAAAGGTAGAAAAAGGAGAATAACACATGCCGTATAATCTGACGACATTGGAAAATGGATGCAGAGAACTGGGTATAGAGCTGAGCCAGAAGCAGAAAAATCAGTTTATCCAGTTTTATGAATTTCTGGTAGAAAAAAATAAGGTTATGAATCTGACAGGTATTACTGAGTTTGAGGAAGTACTTACAAAGCACTTTCTTGACAGTCTTGCCTGTGTAAAAGCCATTGATATGACAAAAGTAAAAACAATTATGGACATCGGTACAGGTGCCGGATTTCCAGGTGTGCCTTTGAAAATTGCTTTTCCACATCTGGAGGCATGTCTGCTGGATTCTCTGAAAAAGAGGGTAAACTTCCTTGAGGAAAGTTTTGATCTTCTTGGATTAGAAGGGATTAAGGCGATTCATGGAAGAGCAGAAGAGTATGCAAAAAATAAAGAGTATCGTGAGAAATATGATCTCTGTGTATCCAGGGCAGTATCAAACCTTGCAACTCTGTCAGAATATTGTCTTCCTTATGTAAAGACAGGAGGAACTTTCATTTCCTATAAATCAGGAACTGTACAGGAAGAGGCAGAAGAAGCAGAGAAAGCAATCAATATCCTCGGTGGTCAGGTGAAAGACATCACATACTTTAAATTGCCGGACTCCGAGATTGACCGATCCCTTGTCATTATAAATAAGAAAAAATCTACACCTGGAAAGTATCCGCGTAAAGCAGGAACACCATTAAAAGAACCATTGTCATAATAAATCTATGTATAGTTGTCTCATGAAATCTTCTGGCAAAAAATGCCGAGATTTCGGGACAGCTATTTTTTTCAAACAAACATCACAGAATAATCACACTTTTATCCTAATTTCATCACAACTTCATCATAAACTATTTTTATAGAGATGTCCTCGGGTTCCCCCATTCTCTGTTTCACCTGGGGACATTTTCTATATTTTATTTTGGCAAAAATTAAGAGGAGGAGAACACATTGATTGAAGTAAACAATCTGGTTAAACGATATGGTAACCATACGGCAGTTGACCACCTTTCCTTTAAAATAGAGAAAGGCAAAATCTATGGATTTCTGGGACCAAACGGTGCAGGAAAATCCACTACAATGAATATGATAACCGGATACATCGCATCCACCGAAGGAACCGTCAAAATTGACGGACACGATATCCTCGAAGAACCGGAAGCGGCAAAGAAATGTATCGGTTATCTGCCTGAACAGCCACCGGTCTATTTTGATATGACTGTCCTGGAATACATGAAATTTGTGGCAGATCTCAAGAAAATCCCAAAAGATAAAAAAGCAAACATGATCGAAGAAGTCATGGATATGGTAAAGATTTCAGACATGAGAAACCGTCTGATAAAGAACCTGTCAAAAGGTTACAGACAGAGAGTTGGTCTTGCTGAGGCGATTATGGGGTATCCGGAGGTGATCATCCTGGATGAGCCGACAGTAGGTCTTGACCCTAAACAGATTATTGAAATCCGAACCTTAATTAAAGAATTAAAAAAGAAACATACCGTTATTCTCAGCTCGCATATACTTTCTGAAGTAAGCGCGGTATGCGATTACGTGCTGATCATTTCTCATGGAAAACTGGTAGCAAGCGATACTCCTGAGAATCTTGGAAAACTTGCAGAGGGATCCAATACTCTGGAGATGCTTATTAAAGGTGAAAAAACACAGATCAGGCAGGCTCTCGAGGGAATCGAGGGAGTCAACAGCGTAACAATGGAAAAAGATGAGAAACAGAATCTCTGGAGTGTGAAAGTTTCAACAGAGGAGCAGAATGACATTCGGGAAAAAGTATTCTACAAAATGTCGGAGATTAACAGCCCAATCTATGAGATGAAGTCCAGGAAAGTATCACTGGAGGAAATCTTCCTTGAACTTACTGCATCCGATAAACCAATATCTGCAGACGAAGTCCCAAATACACCTGAAGATAAAGATACTGATGCCGGTAGATCAAACGAGACAAACGTAAAACAGACATCAGCAGAAATACCGGAAGAACAGAATAATGATAAAGGGGGAGAGAAATAACCATGACAGCTATATATAAAAGAGAGCTGAAAAGTTACCTGACATCCATGGTAGGATATTTATTTATCTTTTTCATTCTTGTACTGACAGGTATTTATTTTTCAGCATATCAGCTTTCAGCAGCATATCCGAAATTTGAATACACCTTAAGTGCAATTACCTTTGCATTCCTGATCGGAGTACCGATTTTGACTATGCGTGTACTTGCAGAGGAAAGAAAACAGAAAACAGATCAGCTGCTTCTGACAGCACCGGTTTCTGTGAGCGGTATTGTAATAGGTAAATATCTTGCACTGGTAACTGTATTTGCTGTTCCGATGGCAGTTATGTGTACTTATCCGCTGATTATGTCCAGGTTTGGCACAGTAGAGTTTGCATCTGCATATACAGCAGTCCTGGGATTCTTTCTCCTGGGATGTGCAAATATTGCAATCGGTGTATTTATGTCAGCATTAACTGAGAGCCAGGTAATTGCAGCGGTACTCACATTTGTTTTCTTATTTGCATTTTACATGATGAATGGTATTTCTTCCTTCTTCTCTCAGACATCTATGTCGACATGCGTGACATTTGGGTTATTGATCTTGGCAGCAGCCATCATTATCTATACCATGATCAAGAATATTCTGATCTCAGCAGTGATCGGAGAAGTGGCACTGATTATTATTTATGTAGTAAAATCCAGTATTTTTGAGGGCGGTATTCAGAAAGTCCTGGATGTGTTTAATCTGAGCGGACACTTTGATAATTTTACAAGTAACATCTTTGATATAAAAGGAATTGTATATTTTCTTTCTGTGATCGCAGTATGCCTGTTCCTTACAACACAGTCTATTTTGAAGAGACGCTGGAATTAGTGGGGAGGTGAAAGAAAATGAAACTGAAAGAAAAGATGAAAAATAATAACCATAAAAAATTTGACAAAAAGAAACTGATTGGCACCATCAGTAAGAAGCATATCAAAAACGGCTCTTACACAATGGTTATGTCAGTGATATTTATTGCAGTAGTTGTAGTGCTCAACATGATCGTAAATGCGATTCCGTCCAAATATTCAGAAATTGATATCAGCAGCCAGAAACTCTACAGTATTGGTGATGATACAAAAGCAATGCTGAAAGATCTGGACAAGGACGTAACAATTTACCAGATTGCACAGAGCGGTTCTGAAGATGAGAATATTACCAATCTGCTTAAGAAATATGAAGATGAATCCAAGCATATTAAAGTAGAGCAGAAGGATCCTGTAGTAAATCCTAAATTTATAACGGAATATACAAGTGATGATCTTTCTGCAAACAGTCTGATCGTTGTATGCGGCGACAGAAATAAAGTCATTGATTACAACAATATCTATGAGAGCACAATTGATTATCAGACCTACAGCTCTCAGACTACCGGTTTCGACGGTGAAGGTCAGATCACAAGTGCGATCGGATATGTAACATCCGAAGATCTCCCGATCCTTTATACACTCGAGGGACATGGTGAGAAGGAGATGGATTCTACTATCAAAGAAGATATCGAGAAGGCAAACATGGATATTCAGTCTCTGAATCTTCTTACAGAGGGAAGTGTTCCGGATGATGCAGACTGCCTGTTCATTGATTCTCCGTCCACAGATATTTCAGAAGATGAAAAGACTGCTATTATTGATTATCTTGAAAATGGCGGAAAGGCGATGATTTTCTCTGATTATACAACAGAAGACCTGCCAAACTTTGATGCAGTTCTGGAAAACTATGGTGTTCAGAGAGAAGCTGGAATCGTATTTGAAGGTGATAATCAGCATTATGCAATGCAGATGCCATATTATCTGGTTCCGACTATAAACAGCACAGATGCAAGCTCTGAGACTGTTTCCGGAGGATATTATGTACTTGTACCATATGCACAGGGAATCAAAAAAATGGATGATGTAAGAGATACCGTAACGATCAACAGTATCCTCACCACATCAGACCAGGCATATTCCAAGACAGATCTGAACAGTGATACTCTGGAGAAAGAAGACGGAGACGAAGCTGGCCCATTTGATCTGGGAGTAAGCATCACAGAGACTCTGGATGATGACAAAGAAACGCAGATCGTATACTATTCAACTTCCAATCTGATGGAATCACAGGTAAATCAGATGGTATCCGGCGGAAATGAGAAGCTGATCATCGAATCTCTGAAGTGGATGACAGACACAGAAGACAGTGCAACCGTATCTATCCCATCCAAGAGCCTGTCTGTATCTTATCTGACACTTACAGACTATGATGCTGCATTCTGGAAGATCTGCACCATCGGTCTGATTCCTGGATTCTTCCTTGTTGTAGGGTTTGCAGTTTGGATGAAGAGGAGAAAAGCTTAAATGAAGAATAAAACTGTAAAAATGGTTCTTGCAGTTGTAGTTCTTGGTGTCTGCTGCGGGGCTTACGCAGGTGTAAAAACCTACGTAGCCCATCAGGAGCAGAAAGAATCCGAAGAAGATTCTGAAGAAAGCACAACTGTATTTACTGCATCAACAGATAACATTAAATCTCTGGATTTTATGGTTGATGATACAGAGACAACATTTGAAAAAGATGATGACAGCTGGGTAAAGAAAGACGAAACAGATTTTCCGGTAAATCAGACTACTCTGGACAGTGCAGCATCTGCTATTGCATCTGTCGATTCAGACAGAGTTCTGGAGGACGTAGATGATCTTTCAGAATATGGTCTGGACTCTCCGTCAAACACGATTAAGATTGTAACAAAATCTGATGAGGAAGATGGCGATGACATAACAACTACACTGTATGTGGGAGATGAAAATTCCTCCACCAGTCAGTATTATGTAAGAAAAGATGATGATGAGAAGACAGTATACCTGATAGATTCTTCCTGCGTAGAGCCGTTTACCAAATCATTGAATGATTATGCGCAGATGGATGATTTTCCTACAATTTCCAATACAGATACCATTACAAAAATTTCTGTAGACGGCGATAATTCCTATGAATTATCAAAAGACGAAGATACAAGTACCTGGTCAGTAAAAGGCAGCGAGGATGAAGAAAAAGCAGACTCAGCTACCGTAAGTTCTCTGGTATCCTCATTCGGAAGCATGGCATATAGTTCGCTTGCAGATTATAAATGTGACGACAAGAGCAAATATGGTCTGGATAAACCATATGCAACAATCACAGTAGATTATCAGGAAGAAGTTGCTGATGATGACACTGATGAAGACACACAAGATGATACGACAGCTTCCGGTGAGACGGCAGATGAAGATGCTTCATCTGTGGAAGAAAACAGTGACGATGCTGAACAGGATACAGAATCAGATGAAAACGTAAATGAAACTACGGATGAAACATCTGAGGTTGAAGATATTGACAGCGAAGAAGCAGGAGACGAAACATCAGAAAACTCAGACAGTGCATCAGACGATGAGGATTCTTCGGAAGAAGAAACTAAGATGGCAGATAAGCAGCTTACAATTCTTGTTGGAAATGAAACAGATGACAGCAGCAGATATGTCATGGTAAATGACAGCAATGAAGTCTATACGATGTCAACGGATACTCTGTCCGCGCTAACTGATAAATCAGAAGAAGACTTCTGGGATATGACAGTAAGTTATGTATCTTTAAACAGCCTCGGAAGCCTCAAAGTAAATTATCAGGGCAGTGATTATAAAGTAAATGTTTCACGTGAAACATCCGCAGATGATGATGGAAACGATACAGAAACAGTTACCTATAAACTGAATGGTTCTGATCTGGATGAAACAACATTTACAACATTCTACAATAAACTGATCAACATGACGGCTCAGAAACGTCTGACAGATAAATATGAACCTGACGGTGATGCAGAACTGACAGCTATATTTACAGAAGAAGACGGTGATACACAGGAAGTTGCATACTATAGCTACGATACAAACTATTATGCGGCAGTGGTGGATAATAAAGTATATCTCGTAAATAAGATGAATGTAAAAGAACTGTTCACAGCATTTGAATCAGTTGTCGGAACAGAAGAAGACAGTTCAGATAAGACAGATTCAGACGAAGCAACAACAGATGATACTAAATCAGATTCAACAGATATGCCAGGTGAGAGCATAGAAGAGTCCGATGACAGTACATCTGAAACAGCCGGCATAACAAACGATTCTGATACATCCGAAGAGGAGAATACAGATTCTCAGGAAACGGACAGTACAGAAGAGTAAAAGAATAAACGAATCTATAAAAAAGTGAGGCAGGCATATAGAATTTCTTCCATATGCCTGCCTCACTTTTTGTTG
>OHZT01000179.1_pt1 | contig 13690 bp, 12 predicted proteins | sample 1580571 | NCBI WGS metagenome assembly OHZT01 (sample SAMEA3882537, study PRJEB24775) | human gut metagenome | biome: human-associated habitat; feature: intestine environment; material: feces | place: Netherlands | collected 2009/2010 | reverse complement strand
CATCCTTGCCACCAAGCTCTATTAATTAGAGTACTATTTTTGATATTAGTATCATATTTTACACCCTTCTTATCCATCAATTATTTCTACAACGCTTTCTTCATTTTCATTTATTCCCACTTTTAGCCACATTTTCATTTTTCATACAACACTATTTATCAGGTACTTATAAAAATCACCAATGATATTTTTCCACTTTTTCTTTGCAAGCACTCGGTTTATACCTTATTATTTAGTAACTTTGCAACCGAAAATGACAGATACGCATTTTCATAACTAACAATTTTATATTCATAAGAAATAATATTCACAAGAAACATGAAACACTTCATTCTATCCTGCGCACTGTCGATGGCGGCTATAGCCACCTCCAGCGCACAACAAGCTGGTCAGTTGCCCGTCTATCTCGACAACACCAAACCTGTAGAACAACGCATCGATGATGCCATTGCCCGAATGACACTTCAAGAGAAGATTCGCATCATTCATGCACAGAGTAAGTTTTCTTCTGCAGGAGTTCCCCGTTTGGGATTTCCTGACTTCTGGACAGATGATGGCCCTCACGGTGTTCGCCCTGATGTATTGTGGGACGAATGGGAGCAGGCTGGCCAAACCAATGACTCCTGCGTTGCCTTCCCTGCCCTCACCTGCCTGGCAGCATCCTGGAACCCACAGATGAGCAGAATCTATGGAGAAGCATTAGGCGAAGAGGCTTTGTATCGAGGAAAAGACATGATTCTAGGTCCTGGTGTGAACATCTATCGCACCCCATTGAACGGACGCAACTTCGAATATATGGGTGAAGATCCTTACCTGGCAAGCATCATGGTTGTACCTTATATCCAAGGATTACAATCTAAAGGAGTATCAGCCTGCGTGAAACATTACTGCCTCAATAACGACGAGGAATACCGTCATCAGGTAAACGTCATCGTGAGCGACCGTGCCCTCCATGAAATCTATCTCCCAGCCTTCAAGGCTGCTGTAGAGAAAGGAAAGACTTGGGGAATCATGGGTGCATACAATCTCTACAAGAACGAACACAACTGCCATAACCAGTGGACTCTGAACAAGATTCTGAAGGGCGACTGGAAATATGACGGCGTAGTGGTAAGCGACTGGGGAGGCGCACACGATACCGACCAAGCCGTGAAGAACGGGCTCGACATAGAGTTCGGCACATGGACGAATGGATTGACTATGGGTGCCAGCAATGCCTACGATAATTACTACCTTGCCGTACCATATATAAGAGGTATCCAGGAAGGTAAATACACCACCAAGGAATTGGATGAAAAGGTGCGCCGCGTATTGCGCCTCTTCTATCGCACCACCATGAATCCGAACCGTCCTCATGGTTTCCTCTGTTCTGACAGCCACTATGCAACAGCCAGACAGATTGCCGAAGAAGGCATCGTACTACTCCAGAACAAGAACTATGTGCTTCCTATCAATACCCAGAAAGCACAACGTGTTTTGGTAGTAGGAGAAAATGCCGTGAAGATGATGACCGTGGGTGGAGGCAGCTCTTCTCTCAAGGTACAGCGGGAGATTTCGCCACTCGACGGATTAAAATCTCGACTGGAAAAAGATAATGTGGAAGTGGAGTTTGCCCGAGGTTATGTAGGCGATGTAAGCGGAAATTACAATGGCGTAACTACCGGACAGAATCTGGAGGACAAACGCAGCGAGGCTGAGCTGATAGCCGAAGCCGTAGAAAAAGCCAAGCATGCTGATTACGTGGTGATGTTTGGCGGCTTGAACAAGAGTGATTATCAGGATTGCGAAGGTCACGACCGCAAACAGCTTGAATTGCCATACGCTCAAGACAAGCTCATCGAGGCTTTGGCTAAAGCCAACAAGAACTTCATCTATGTGAATATCTCAGGTAATGCTGTGGCTATGCCTTGGAAAGAGAAGGTAGCAGGCATCATTCAGGGATGGTATATCGGTAGCGAAAGCGGTGAAGCTCTGGCTTCTATCCTCACCGGCGACAAGAATCCTAGCGGCAAATTACCATTCACATGGGTAAACTCATTGCAGGAAGTGGGTGCCCACGCATTAAACACCTATCCGGGCACCTGGCGCAAGGAAGGTGGAGCCAAGACTGAGGACAACATCATTGATGAGGAGTATAAGGAAGGCATCTACGTAGGTTACCGTTGGACTGATAAGAAAAACATCAAGCCAGCATTCGCCTTTGGACATGGATTGAGCTACACTCAGTTTGCCATCTCTAATCTTCGCAGTGATAAGAATCTGATGAATCAGAATGACTCTATCACCTTTACCGTGAATGTAAAGAACACTGGCAAACGTGCCGGTGCAGAAACCATCCAGCTCTATATCCATGATGTAAAGGCTTCTGTCGATCGCCCTTACAAGGAGCTGAAGGGATTCCAGAAGGTTTACCTGCAGCCGGGAGAGAGCAAGGATGTAAACATCACCATCAATAAGCAGGCACTCAGCTTCTATGATGAAACAGCTGCATCCTGGAAGGCAGAAGCAGGCAAGTTTGAGGCGCTCGTCGGAAATGCTTCCGATCAGCTGAAACTCAAAAAGGCGTTTGAACTGAAATAAAACAAAAAAGGTTCCTTTGGAGATTATCAAACTCCATCAAGGAACCTTTTATTTTTGTACCCAGTATAAGTTTGCACTAAACTTATACCGAATATCATCTCATTCCAATCTGCTTTACCTTTCTTTCAAATTCATCTCTTTCACAGATGGCTCCATTCTTTACCTTGGCACGATAATTATAAATGGTATTTACCGAATAATGCAGAAATTCGGCGATTTTAGAACTATCTTCGATACCCAGGCGAATAAGAGCAAAGATGCGAATGGTGGTAGAAAGTTTACCGTCATCCTCCAAGACGATACGCTCCTCAGGCTTCAAAAGAGCATTGAATTCCTCTACAAAATCAGGGAAGAGTTTCAGAAACGCAGCATCAAAGTAATCGTATAACTCGCCGATATATTCATGATCGGTTTGCATCATATCTATCAATTTGGTCAACTCACGCTGCTTGACCAACTTCACCACGCGCTTGCGCATGGTTTCTATCTTATCGACATAGATAGCACATAAACGCAAGAATCGGCCAATATAAACCTCTTTCATCTTATTACTCTCGTTCAAGCAGCCATAAGCCTGCTCTAAGTTTCTGTTGGTTTGCTGCAATTCCCTATTGGTTTGTTCCAGATTCTTATTCGCTTTTTCCAATTCCCTATGAGCCAAGGCAAGACGACGGCGCTGCTTGTTTACATACAGAAGCAGGGTACATACTAATACTAAAAGTACTACAGATACAGCCATCATCAGTTTAAGCTGCCGGTTACTCTGCGTAATTTCCTTCTGATAAATACCCTCAACGGCAGAGAGTAACGGCATGATTTGGCGACTTCGAAGAGCGGTATTGAAAATGCGGGCTGCATTCCATGCAAACTTGATGTAAGTATAGGTATGGGCAAACTCCTTTTGGTTTTGATTCAGAAGATTGGCAAGTTCCCACATTGAGCCCTGATCCATCACCGCCGTACGGACATCACAAAGAGCCGAGACAAGGAGGTAATAGATGGCATCCTCATCCTTATTGAGAAGCTTGCTGATCACCGCCCTATAGTAAGCCACGATAGCATATTCATGCGTTCCAGGCTTTACCTGCTTCATACGCAAATTGCTATAATACAAAGCACCCTTCAGGTCGTTAGCACTACGACAGTCTTCCTCCATCATCTGCAGGTATCTATCGTCTGTATGCGAAAAAAATCTGGCTATCTGTTTCTTCATCACCTGAGCCTTTTGTGCATAATGCTCTTTCAATGACGGCACATTGCTATAAAAAGCCAGCTCTCCATAAAGATGCTGACCAGCCCAAAGATAGTTGCGATACCCTTCTGCATCAAGCTTAGTAGTATCCATCTTGTTCAGCAGACTATACGATTCCACATAATCACCAGTAGTAGAACTCTGAAAAGCAAGCAGCGATATAGCATTGCCCTTTTTTGCCTGATCGCCCATACGCTCAGCCAAGGCAATGCAACGATTCAGATAACTCACGGCTGAATCGTTTTTATAAGCCTGATACTCCTGAAAAAGAGCAAAACTCATTTGGTACCTTGCTCCATCATTCTTGCAAGCATTCAGTTGACTTGCAAGTTTGGCTATACGTCCCTCACGCACTGCCACATAACGAGGCGACTGCAGAATGGCTTCATCCAGACATTGATAAAGAGAATCTAAATTATACTTTGCAGCATTGGCTATATGCGTCAACAGCAACAAGCATATCAGTAAGAACCATCTATTCTTCATTATTTGTTACGCTTTAAGAAATTGTATATAGGTTTGATTTTTTTAAAATCATTTTCAACTTTTTGACTTCCTTTGCAGAATGCCGATGCAAATATAATCATTTTTTCAGATAATGCCAAAACATAAGGATATTTTTTTGCCTTTTTCTGCTGTTTTACATCCACTTTTTCATCTGGCACGCCAATTCATAACGACATCATTATCAACTCCTTTTTCTTCTTTAACAGAAAAAACAATCCACATTTTCACCCTTCATCCTATGTGGGAACCCTAACGAGTTTCCTCACATCTTCCTCTGCACTTGAATTGGCTTTCCCTTCGGACGCCGAACGTTGTTTCTTCACTCCCACAACGTACCATCGTTGCTTGAAGTATCTCACGAAAGCCGGTTGCAGCACGATATCGCTCTCTGCTCCGAAACCCGAAACATACTTAAACTTCAGCAGATATTGCTTATCTATCGCTGCAAGAATATCATCCAGATATTCCGTGTTATATGGCGGCGTATCGAGCATCACCTTGTTATGAAACTTCAGCATATCACCAAGCGAAGCCAGCCGCAGGGAACTCAGCATCCATTCCGTTACATCGTCATTTTCCACGGGGTCACGCTTCAGATAATACCGATAGCCATCGCTCTTGTTGCATTCCACAGTAATGCCAAACTGCGACTGGATATTTTCACGATAACGATGAAAGGTACGTTTGTCCAGCTCATCCTCATCCTGATTAGCGTTGGCATCACGCCACTCATTAGCAATCTCCTCAAAGGTAAGTATTTTTCACCTTTCCAAACAAGGCACACCCTCAGGCCAATGAGGGTCATTCTCGTTTACAATATCTCGCTGCTCTGACACGCTGCGCTCATAATTCAATTTCACATTAATAGTGAAGTCATCCATACGAAGAATATCTGGCAGGCACCAAGGCTCATGAGTATGCAAGGCATGCATCGCATAACAGATACACAAATGGTCGTACGCCTTGTTGTGCAGATAGCCTTCCGCCCACGACGTGCCATCGTCGAGCGTATCAGTCAACTCTCTCAACGTATCCTCTTCGTTGCCGAAAAAGTTGGCAGACGCACCATTCACGATGGTATCCATCTTGCAATGTCCTGTACTGAGCAACTCATCTGTCAGATGAATCATATAGTCGAAGTCGGAACCGTAATAGTCATCATTCTCCAGATGCAAGACCGAGTCTTTGTCAGCATACTCGAATCGAAGCGTACTGTCCAAGTCGTAGCAGAAACGGTCGTCCACCTTGTATGGCGAACAGTAGAGCGTAAGCCAAAGGTTACGGCACTGCTCAAAACACTCCAAGGTGAGCTTGTAGAGTTTGTCGTTCAACTTGCTCAATCGTTCCACCTCGGCAGCAGTAGGATGAAGCATCATCTCGTCGAGCGTCACCTCACGAAGCCCGAGCAAATCGTCCAAGAGCTCTCGCTCCGACTCACTGAAGTTTCTGAAGAAATAGTCAGGATTGTTCACTTCCCGATTCACCACCTTCTTGACACGACGCTCCACCTCTTGCACGATGGCACGCTTATCCTCTATCGTAGTCTTTTCTCTTATAAAGTCAAAAAAAATGAAGTTAGGATCAGCATTATTGCTACGGTCGTTCTCTACATCATCTATCAGTTTCATCCATTCTTCCTTCATATTTCCCTACTATTTTACCATTACACACTTCTATTATTTTATCATCGCCGAAACTTCCTCCCCGTATCTTGTAGGGAGCGTTTCGCTTCAACGTCTTCTCCAAATACTCCAAGTCCTTGGATCGGAGATTAGTGAGAGCAAAATCCACCTCATTCAGTTGCGACTGATTGCTCAGGGCGAGATGCTGAAGATTGTGTCACATGAAAATGTCCAAGCGACGCAACTTGTCGTTCTTGCTCAAATTCAAAAATACCAAATCTTTGGCTCCATCAATATGCAACTCCTCCAAGAGAGGATTGGCAGAGAAATCCAACTTCTCGTTTCTTATCTCGTGGAAGTCGATGAACTCCAGCAAAGGATTCTTGCTCACGTCGAGTTTCTCCTCGCCATACCCAGAATAGCCCAAGATACGCAAGTTAGGACATTCCGTGAGAATCACATCAAAGGTTTTCACCTCGAACATGCCACATCCATCAAATCCGATAATGGCATCCTCCTCTTCCGAACAGATGGTAATGGTGTAGTACATGCCCTTCTCAGGATAGGCATGACCTGCCTCCACCCAAGCCAACTTTTCGGAAGCAGGTTTCTGTTTACCTGTCACGACCTGTACCTTTCCATCGCCCCAAGCGATTCTTGCCTTGCTGCCTTTCTTCAGCATCAAGTGCAAGCCTACGGTCTCCCCCATTGTCCAGTCCAACGTCTGGATATTGATTGTAATCTGTGCCATATATTGAACTTTATTTAAGACAGTTTTATCACTATATCATGCTTATGAAGAAATCTTGGTAAGTCTCTTCTGTTTTTTCTTGAAACAAGAATCAACCCATCTAAAGCCTTCCATGAGGTAACGATAACTCTTATTTCTGTCTCCTAATATCATATTACAGTTTTCTGTAGCAGTCTTAGCATCTTCTCCTAATAGCTGTGACAAGAAATTCCAAAAGGTTGCCCTATGATGAGGATACCTCAAATGCGCCAACTCATGAAGAATGACCATATCTATATACGGCAATGGATAAATCATCAAATATGGAGATAAATTTATGCGGCTTCCTTCAAACCAACACCTGCCAAAGACTCGAAAATCCCAATTCAAGGTTAATGTCTCAGCAAATAGTTGCTTTTCGTTTTCCCAATAAAGGAATCTACAAGGCAATACTTTTTGAGCGACAGCCTCCACAAAGTCCTTAAATTGTGCAAATATCCAGAATTGCAACTCTCTATCTTCAAAACAAGTATTCTCAGAATAATATATTTGGAACTCATCGGAAGTCGCTTTTACGAATAACGCACAGTACTTATCAAGCACATAGCAACTTCTAACCTTTTCAGCATGAGAGCCTAAGGTATTTAATGCCTGCTCCTCCAAGACCATCCAAACCACTTTGAAGAATTTAGTCTTAAAGCGGAATTGAGGATTGATGTATGGACAAACAGGTTCAAAATCTTCTGCTCCATGCATATAAGTTTCATTTTCTTCAAGCTTTTTACTCCATACCTTAGTAATTTTGGCCTGTTCAATGTACCATTCTTTTGGCTTTACTTCTACAAATCCCATAGCAATATCGTTTAATTAATTATGTTTACGACTGCAAAGGTAAAGGTAAGGTATGTCAAATCGTGGCGCAAGCAAGAAAATTATCTCAAAAATCTTTGTATCACCTTGTGCCAATAGTCCCAGGAGTAGCCTACGGAAGGATGGTTTACCGCCATCACTTTCACCTGCTTACCATTACTCAGAAGATAAGCACCCGTAGCAACAGGATAACCATCCACTACGATGTCGTCGCCATCTTGCCAGCCAACATTAGGAAGATTGTTCCAAAGTCGCTTGCCCCAGACGATGACATACTCCGGCTGATACTTTTCGATAACCTCAAAGAAAGCCTTGCCTGCTTGGCGATATTGCTCCCCAGTGCCTGCCTCACGAGGACCACCCATCGCCACTTGCAGATAGTTGAAGAAGATGACCGAGTTCCAGATCTTCAGCCTCATCGTCTGATCTGTCTCCTCACCCACTAACGAACGCTCAAACTTCAGGAAAGTCCGCATCCAGTTCTGCCGTTCCTTGTTCTCATTGAGATAATCCCCAAGCACCTGCTGCGTAAAGTTCATACACTCCCGATGTAGCTGGCAGTCGCCACAATCCGTACAACTCTCATCACAATAATGACTCTCGCCCAATATCATGATTCGCTTGCCGAATATCCCTCCGTTGACATAATCCTTGCCAACGAAAGGTTGAAAGAAAATATTACTATTCATAGGCTATTTGTCAGTTTTATTCCTCTCATCGATGCTTTTCCATATCTTTCGATAAAAAGTCTTTTTCAAGCCAAACAATCCCCCAAAAAGAAATGCTATATTATATCCTGACGGATATGTATGCATACTGCCACACTTCGGGCATTTTACGGGAGCAGTATATACTGTACACCGCCACTCACAGTCCCATCCCATGAATTTGTTTCCACAATTATCACAGGTAAACTTTGTCATTCCTCTAAACATAAGCAATCCTTTTTTAGAACAATGAAACTATCCCATCATAAGCCATGGTTCCCAAGCGAATAGCCCATGAAATCACCACATAAATCAACCAGCAAAGCACGACGATGAACACAGCCGTCCAGAATGCCTTCTTGTTCACCTTGTTGATAATCTCCTTATCATCCTCGATATAGCCGGTCACCAATCTCAGGTTCTCTACATACGAACGCTTGAACACATCCAATATATCACCTATATAGAAAGGTATGGCACCAATCAGCACATCCATCAAGATATTATAGATGACAGCCAAAGTCAGCGGAATCGACTTAACCACGCAAAGACTGTAATAGATAAATGGAAATGCAAACACGCTCGACAATGCATCACCAACACCGACAGGAAGGATGAAGCCAAGGATAGGATCCAAGAACCACTTGTCCATATACTTCGCCGTACCTACCATCAGACGATAAGATGGCATGTTCATCATCTTCTCACGCTTTGCAGCTTTTTTATCAGCCCTCGCCTGTTCTTTGGCAAGAGCCGCCTCTCGCTTTTGATCTTCTTTTGCGAAATCCATGCCCAAATCAGCCTGGGCCTGCTGTCTTCTTGAACTTTCCATACACCTTATAATTCTATTTGTTTCTTACCATTTATAAATTCCGTGAATTCCTGTTCCGAAAGAGAGAAACCGCTCAAGTCGCTCATCAACTCCATAGCTTGCCTACGTTCCTCCTCACTACCAGCCAGATTGATACGCTTGAACACCTCACGAAGATAAGCACTCTTGTTGTCTATCTTAGCCATTTCACGCTTAAACTCATCAGCATGTTTCTTCAACTCCTTATCGTATTCAGCCGAAGCCAAGCTACCACTGAGCCGCTGCGCTTTGAGCTTAGCGAAACTATCAAACAGAGCAATACCTTTCTGTAATGATTGTTCCATCGCACCAGTTAACTGCGCCAAGTCTTCCTCGCTATACTCTTCAGGTTTGTTCTGTTGTGCGGTCTTACCCTCTATCTTCTTATGGTCTTTCGTGTATGCTTCCACTCCATCGAGCAAATTCTTAGCCATATCCTTGTCGGCATGAAGATTATCTGCCAACATTCCTGTAAACAGAGAAAGGTTCTGCTCCACATCAGCAGGAAGCTTGGCAGCCTCCCTATAATCAGGAATATCGACCGTATGCACCAACTTCTCATCTATCTTGCTCTCCATGATTTCACGTCCAAGTTTCAGCATGGCAACCATATCACGAAGATGTTTTAGCATCTTCAGCTTCAAGTCGTCAGAGCAAACTATCTTGCTTCTGATCTCCTTAGAAACCTTATCCAGTTCACTGGAGAGTTTGGCATACTCATTTTTGATGCGGGTTTGTTCCTCACGATGCGATTTCAATTCCTCCTTATCCAACTTCAAATCTACCTGATAGCTCTCGTATTCTCTCACAAGAGGGAAGCATACTGCATTCCATTCCGCGAAGTCACGATAGTAGTTCTTGTTGGCCATACCCAAGGTGATCCAGTTGACGAGGAAGAAAGGCTTGGAAGGCTTCTTCGCCTTCGCTTCCATATAGCTTCCCTGCTTAGACTCCAAGGTGGCAGTGATGTCATTAATCAGCGAAGTATATACATCGATGTTCTGGAGATGATCGTTCATTTCCATGTCCAGCGCCTTCATCTGCCGAAGCAGACATTTTCGTTGCTCCTCCAATGGACGAATAGTCTCATCCGCATACAAAGCATCAAGCGTCGCCTTCAAGTCAGAAGCCAACAGTTTTTCTCCATAACGCAAGAACACATTCGCCTTCGGGATTACCACATCATTGAGCGTCTTGCAGATTACCAGTAATCGTCCCATATCTGCCTTGATGCGAGTGGCATCATGCTTCACGCTCATCTGGAAGACAGACAAATCCGATTTCAATCGATTGGTGCGTTCACTTGCTCCCATATAGTGTTCGAGCATTGTCAGTCCTGCCATCGCCAAGCCCAAGGACTTGTTGCCGTTCGACAAAGACTTATAAGCCTGCAAAGAACCCTGCAAGGAAGTACGGAAACTAACAGAAATCTCACCAATCAAAGCTGCACATTTTTCCGTGAGCTTGTTATATTCCAGCTCCACATACTTAAGCATCTCGTCCACATCCAGCCACTCTATTCTTTTAAAATCGAACAAGTCTGGAGAAACCATCTTGATGGAGTCGCCATAGATATCGATAAGTTTCAGGGCATAGTCACGATAAACCGTCCCGATATCACTACGCAAGGAGGTAAAATCTTCGATGTTTCCACGAACGCTATCCTCTGCATAGTGATAAGCCTCCACCATCTTAGTATATTTATCAAACATGGTGGAAGCCTTACTTCTTACATCTTTCACGCCATTCGTGCCCATGACAATATCAGCCATCTTCGACGTTCCCTTAGCAAGAACCAGGTTAAGGTTCTGCTCCACTTGCTCTTTCAACTGCTCCAAGGCAGATGAAGACAACGCCAGTTCCGTCTCGGCAATCTTCAAAGCCTCCTCCTTGTTGCCCTGTTCCAGACTGTCATTCAACTTGTATTCAGCCACAAGGGTTGTACGTGAATTATTGGAAACAAAAGCAATGGCGATGTTGCCATTATCATGGAAATATCTGTAGGCATCAAATACCAGCTTACTCACCTCCGAGGAATCGGAAGCAATACCATACTTCTTCAGCTCAAAAGCCAAATCTGCACGAAGATACGTCTTGTTCTCCTTGCAGAGTTCATCAGCAATCGTCTTGATTTCCTGATATACTTTTTGATTATCAGCCATACTATTCATCGTATTTATATTTTATTTTTCCAAGTTTTGCAAGTTCAGATATTTATTCTTTATCACTACTTGCAAATGTCCATGCCTTCATAAAAGTGAAGGTTGCGTCAACAATCTAACCGATACACGAACCGCATAGCAGCAAACCTACTCCTTTTCCATTTTCGGACACGTTGCATGGTCATAGTCTCCAACTTTCGCCAAAGCATCCTTCATTCAGAATACTCTTCCCTTTCAGCTTCTTACTGCTTCTGCCAATAGCCATGAGGATTCAAGAAGAACTAATAGCCAAATAACACTACCAGCACGGCACTCAATACCACAGCCAACCAACACACACTTTTCTTGATGTTCTTTTCCATTTTTACTTTACCTTATATAGTTACACATTTGATTTCGGCTGTAAAATAACTATATAGATGTGTCAAATGGTGGCAGAACATCAAGAAAAAAGTATATGCGGCTTACTTTCTCTTGGTAAACAAGCTTATCAACCAGCCAGTAAAGCCTCCGACTTCAGGAGCAGGATCTTCATAAATCTTGCCTCGTCGTCTCAGTTCATCCAATATTTTATTTTCATTCTTTGCCATATTGCTTATTTTTTAAGTTGTTATATCACCAGTTGTTGCATCCTTGAAGTTATTCTCCTTGAATGCTTTTTTCATATTATCAATCTGTTTCTTGCAAGATTTAGAGATGCTTATCGTCTGACGAGCAATATCTTCCAAGACACTTTTGCTCAGTTCTCTCACTCCCGACAAGAAACACTCCTCCACCGCTTCATTAACAACCGATTCAATATCGGCGCCATTAAATCCATCCGTTATTTGACAGATACTATTCAAGGATGCATCATCCAAAGACTTTTTCTTTTTCTCCAGATGAATCTTGAATATATCCTTGCGCTCCTCCTCAGGAAGGTTTACACAGAATATTTCATCAAATCGTCCCTTACGTTTTAACTCAGGTGGCAAATTGTCGGCATTGTTGGCTGTTGCAATAACATAAACACTAGTCTGTTTTTCCTGCATCCATGAAAGGAAATATCCGAACATACGAGTCATAATGTCGTTGTTACCACCGACACCCGAAAAGGCTTTCTCTATCTCATCAATCCATAGCACACAAGGAGCAGCAGCCTCAGCTATCTTAATAGCCTTACGTAAGTTGCCTTCGCTCTCACCCACATACTTTCCCATCATACTTCCCATGTCGAGTTTCAACAAAGGAGAATTAAACAGTGCAGCAGATGCCTTCGCACAAAGCGACTTACCACAGCCTGGCATACCAACAATAAATACGCCTTTAGGTATTGACACGCCAAATTCCATAGCCTTAGGCAGGTCAGAAATCACTTTCGACTTATTCTTCAGATATTCCTTAAGAGCTTTCATACCTCCGATGCCATCCATTTTTTCAGGTGTATCTATCAACTCCAGCAGTCCAGACTTTTTAACCATCGCCTTCTTCTGCCGAAGAATCATCTCCGTATCCTCTGCACTCAACGAGCCATTGCTGCTCATCGCCATGTCAAGCATTCGGTCTATCTCAAAGCTCGTCATACCCTTCAAAGATGGCATCAGCTTCTTTCTGTCCTCATCTTTGAAATTGTCATAGCAGTTCACCTCTACATGCTCGTCTATAAGCTGATTGATTTCATCATCTTCCGGGAACGGAATTTCCAAGTAGGACACATACTTCTCCAATTCTTGCGGTACTTTAAGAATAGAAGAAACTATAATGACGGTTGTGTTGTAATCCCTATCATACAACTTACGTTGAGCTATCAACTGAAGCAATGACTTGATTGCCGGCTCTTCAATAAAATCTTGAATATCCTTCAACACCAAGAACTTTTCCTTTAAATTGACATCAACAGTATATTTATCACGCAAGAATTGCTCCAGTGTATCATTCTCTCCCAAGCCTTGACTTTCTTTCGTTTTAAAGTTGGTTGTGCCTGTTGCAGGATTCCATTCAAATACCTTACTATTGCCCACTATCTCAACTATAATTTCGTCTATACGTACAAAATCATAGTCGTTGATATAGATGATAGGTGTATTGACATCTATCATCTTCTGAAAATCAGAAATTACTTTCTTGTTCATATCGCAAGGTTTTAATATTTAAACAAATGGTCAACGATAAACCTTAATTGGTTAGGAAACACGGTTGCAGCAAAAGCGAAACCGTCAATTCGATTGTCGGCAGGACGGTGTAGCATATATTGCGCCAACGGATAATGGTAATCTTCTGCTAACTCTACAAACAAGCCTGGTATTCCCTTATCATAAGAATACTGCGCCAAGTCCAACACAAACTTACGTTCCTTGTAAAAGACATTAGATTTGTCTAAAACTTCATATTTTACCTCAGCTTCAGTTCTTACAGCTTCCCTGTTAAACAT
>OHZT01000135.1_pt1 | contig 15671 bp, 9 predicted proteins | sample 1580571 | NCBI WGS metagenome assembly OHZT01 (sample SAMEA3882537, study PRJEB24775) | human gut metagenome | biome: human-associated habitat; feature: intestine environment; material: feces | place: Netherlands | collected 2009/2010 | reverse complement strand
CTACCTCCACTTCGCCTGTAGAGAAGTTGCGCTGGAAGTTCTCCATATCGGTAGCGGCATTCCAGAGGCACCATTCCGCAAAGGAGAACACCTTGAGGGTCTTTACTTCCTTAGTCTGATTCTTGAGCGTCATCTTCTGGACTTCAGCCCAGGTGTGGAGTGGAACGAAGAAGAGAACGCTTGCCTCTACGCCGTTCTTGCTGCCCGTGATGCGGGTATAGTTCATGCCGTGGCGGCACTCATAGCTGTCGAGTGGCGTCTTGCATGGTTTCCAGCCTGGATTCCAGACGGTATCGCCATCCTTGATGTAGAAGTAGCGACCACCGTTGTCCATAGGTACCCCGTTGTAGCGATAGCGGGTGAGACGACGGAACTTGGCATCCTTGTAGAAAGAATACCCACCTGCTGTGTTGGAGATAAGCGAGAAGAAATCCTCGTTACCCAAATAGTTGATCCAAGGCCATGGAGTCTTAGGATCTGTAATCACGTACTCGCGATTGGCGTCATCAAAATGACCATACTTTTTCTCTGCCATTGTTTTTTTAATGTTTATTTTTAGAATTTTGCATGAATTTGGTGCAAAGATACTAAAAAGTTTCAGTTTATAGGTTAGAAAACAGATATTTTTTGTATTTTTGCATTGAAAAGTTAGATGTTTAACAATTTGCGATTAACATAACATACAATTGGCTTATGAAAAGAAACATTATAACACTCCTCATAACCGTGTTTGCCATGCTGCAAGCAACGGCTCAAACCTACGACAACTTGTGGAAGCAAGCTGATATCATCGCTCAGAAGGATCAGCCTAAGAGCGAGATAGGGGTGATGAAGAAAATCATCTCCAAGGCTTCGGCGGCTAAAGACTACGGCCAGCTGCTGGCGGCTGAGATAAGGCAGACGATACTCTGGAGAGAGATTTCGCCCGACTCGCTGACGCCCAATGTAAAGCGGATGGAAACGGAAGCACTGAAAGCGAAAGACCCCGTGCTGAAAGCTGTGAGATATGCCGTGCTCGGCAAGGTGTATAGGGAGGTGAATGGAAAGAAGAGCGAGGAGTTCTTCAAGAAAGCCCTGGAGCAGCCTGAACTTCTTGCCAGAAATGCTTCTACCGGGTATGTGCCGCTGACGCTGAAGGGTGTGGATGGCAGTTCCTTCAACAACGATTTGCTGCATCTCATCGGTTTCGAGGCTGACAGCAAGGAGGCGTATCTGCTAATGTACACCTATTATAATAAGGTGGAAAATCGGGGTGCAGCCTGTCTCTGTGCCTACAAGCTTATCGAGAAATACCGCCAGGATGACGTAAGAGAGGTCAGAAAGTCGAAGTATCTGAATACCATCGACTCGCTCATCCACGTCTATCAGGATATTCCGGAGGCAGGCGAACTTGCCGTGGAGCACTTCCGCTTCATGGAAGGTGCTACCGATGCCAAACCGCTGGATAAGCTCAACTATATCAACTATGCACTGAATAGATGGGGTGGATGGTCGAGAATGAATGTGCTGAGGAATGCGCAGAAGCGACTCACCGAACCGATGTTCCAGGTGCAGGATATGCCATTGGTGCTTCGCCCTTCGGAAAAGAAGTGGGTGCATCTGAATGTGCGCAATCTCCAGAATCTGAACATTCGGCTTTCCCGTCTCAATATCACAGCGGATAATGAATATGATGCCCAGAATGAGGCTACCTATAAGATGCTCCTGAAGAAGACCACGAAGCTGCATCAGAAGGATTTCAGCCGCAACTACTATGGTCGCCCGGATTACGAAGAGGTAAAGGATTCCTTCGAAATAGGAGGCAATCTGCCATTAGGCGCCTATCTGATGGAGGTGACTTCGGATAATACCGGCATTGCTCCGCAGCGAGAACTCTTCTATGTCAGCAATCTGGCGGTGATGATCCAGCAGTTGCCAGATGACAGGCATCGCTATGTGGTGGTGAATGCTACCGACGGTCAACCTGTTCCTGGTGCGAAGATAGTGCTCTACGACAGAAACTATGACGACAAGACGGGCAAGTTCAAAAGACTCATTCATGCCCGAATGACGACAGATGACCAGGGCGAGGCTTACTTCAAGAATGTGGATGGAAAGGTATTGATCTACACATCTACAGATAAGTTTGCGCCTGCCAAGGATATCTACCTCTCACGTGCCCGCTATTACGAGAAGAAGGATGATGAGGTGAAATATCAGTTGTTTACCGACCGTGCCATCTATCGCCCGGGCCAGAAGGTGCATGCCTCTGCCGTTTCCTACATCGTGAAGAAGGGCTTGGATGCCAGTGTGCCAGGCAAGAGCAGGGAACTGAAGTTTATCCTGAGAGACGCCAACTGGAAGCAGGTGGCTGAGCAGAAGGCTACGACCGACGAATATGGTACGGCTTCGGTGAATTTCGAATTGCCGAAGGAGGGACAGACGGGACAGTATTCCATCTCCGTGAACGGTACGGCAACAGAATATGTCAGAGTAGAGGAGTACAAGCGTCCAACCTTCGAGATTACCTTCCCGAAGGTGAACGAAAAATATACCTGGGGCGATACTGTAGTGGTGAAGGCTTCGGCAAAGACCTATGCTGGTGTGCCTGTGCAGGGTGCCAAGGTGGAGTATCAGGTGACCCGCAGAAATCAGCTCTGGTGGTGGGGCGCAGGCTCTGCCGGACAGTTGGTAAAGACAGACAGTTGCGTGACTCGTGAGGACGGAACCTTCGACGTAGAGATTCCGTTGGAGGCTTCCTTGTCAGGAAAAGACGAGGCTGATATGAGCGATTTCATGCGCATCGCCCGTTTCTTCAACTTCGAGGTCTCAGCCATCGTTACCGACATCAGCGGCGAGAGCCATGAGGGCGTGATGAGTCTGCCTCTGGGCACCAAGCCAACCATCCTCACGGTGAATCTTCCTAAGCGTATCGAGGCAGACAGTCTGAAGACGGTGACCTTCGCTTACCGCAATGCCAGTGGAATGCCGATTGCCAGCAATTTGAAATATCGTATTGATGGTGGTGAATGGAAGGTGGCTGAGGCGAATGCGCCGGTTGCCATCAAGGAATATGCAGCTTCTTCAACACCTTCAGCATCATCTGCCCAGGTTTGGAAATCCGGCGTTCATCAGCTGGAGGCAATCTGCGGACAGGACACCCTGCAGCAGAAATTCACCCTTTTCAGCATGAAGGATACCCATCCGGTGGAGCCAACCACCGAATGGTATTATCAGACGGCGAAGACCTTTCCTCGTGATGGCAAGCCGGTATATGTGCAGGTGGGTTCTTCTGAAAACGGAGCGCACATCGTTTATTCCATCATCGCCGGCAACAAACTGCTGGAGAAAGGTGCCTGGGAGTTGGGCGACAGTATCGTGACCCTGCCATTCACCTACAGAGAGGAATATGCTTCGGGTGTGGTGATCAATTATAGTTTCGTGAAGAACGGCGAATGCTATACCAGAAAAATCAGCATCGCCCGTCCTTTGCCGGAAAAGAAATTGAATATCACCTGGAAGACTTTCCGCGACCGTCTCACTCCGGGACAGAAGGAGAAGTGGACCTTGCATGTTACGACTCCTGACGGCAAGCCAGCCAAGGCACAGCTGATGAGTGTGCTTTATGACAAGTCGCTCGACCAGTTGGCTGAACATACCTGGGAAATGTCGCTGGGATTCAGCCAGTGGTTGCCAGACTGCTATTGGAAGAGCAATCTGAAGTATTATAAGATGGGATTGGCTGGTACTTATCCTACCAAGTATTATGATGAAAAGGAGTTGGATGTGGATAAGTTTGATGGCAAATACTTTAGCTTTTATGCTTATATGCAAGCGATGCAACTGAGCAAGTTGGAACGTTCTTATGGTGGAACTGTTGAGGCAGTTCGTATACAGAAAGACGAGCTGGTTCGAGATGAAGCGAAAGTCATGAGATCTCGTGGAAATCAGATGGCCCGTGTCGGAGCTGCTGCTCCATCTGCCAACAAGGTTTTTGATGTAGTAGAAGAGATGCCGCAGTTTGTTGGCGGTTCTGGCTCAGACGCAGGACCGTTCCTCGACAAGGTGCAGGTGCGTGAAAACCTGAACGAGACCGCCTTCTTCTATCCTGCCTTGGAAAGCGATAATCAGGGCAATGTGGCTATCAATTTCACTCTGCCGGAGAGCGTGACTACCTGGAAGTTCATGGGATTGGCGCACGACAAGGATATGAGAAACGGCTGTCTGGTTGATGAGGCTGTGGCTCAGAAAACCGTGATGGTGCAGCCTAACATGCCTCGCTTCCTGCGTGAAGGCGACAAGAGTACCATCGTGGTGAAACTCTTCAATACCTCAGATAAGAAGGTGAACGGCAATGCCCGCATGCAGATTCTGAATGCCGAAACCCAGAAGGTGGTTTGGCAGAAGACCCAGGGCTATCGCATCGATGCCGAGGGTTCTGCTACCGTCTCCTTCGATGTTCAAGGTCTGAAAGAGGGTGTATATATTAATAAGGTGGTGGCAGCCGGCAATGGCTACAGCGATGGCGAACAGCACTATCTGCCTGTCTTGAGCAATCGTGAACTCGTGGTGAACACCCTGCCTATCACCCTGCATCAGCCGGGCGAGCAGAGTTTCGACCTGAGCAAGCTCTTCCTAAACAAGGAAGGCAAGCAGGCGAAGGGAGCAGAGAATGCAAAGGTGACCGTGGAATATACCAACAATCCAAGTTGGCTGATGGTCAAGGCGCTGCCGTCTATCAGCAATCCGGATGAGGAGGATGCCATCTCGCTGATGTCTGCCATCTACGCCAATACCATCACCACCCATATCCAGAAGCATCTCTCGCTGGAAAAACAGCCAGAGCAGAATCTCTCTCAGGAGACCATCCGCTTACAGAATCAGGTGGAGAAACTGAAGAAGTTGCAGAATGCTGACGGTTCCTTCTCCTGGTGGAAGGGAATGAAGGGCAGCAGATACATGACAACGTCGGTAGCCGAAATGATGGTTCGTCTGAATGCCGTTGCCGGTATTCAGAAATCCACCGCCAAGATGCTGACTTTCGCCATCAATTATCTCTCCTGGCAGACTGCCCAGGAAGTGAGAGAAATGAGGAAGCAGGAGGAGAAAAAGCACAAGGTGAGTCCTAGCGAGCAGGCGCTGCATTATCTCTACATCCTCTCGATGGATGGCAGAAAGATGAAGCAGAATCAGGAAGCAGACAAGACTTATCTCCTGGAAAAAATGTCGAAGATGACCGGTGATTTCACCATTTATGGCAAGGCGCGTGCTGCCGTGGTGCTTGCCAAGAACAGCCAGCAGAATGCCGATTACCGCGAAAAGGCAGGCGAATATCTGCAGAGCGTGAACGAATATGCCGTTTATCGCGAGGAGATGGGCCGCTACTACGATACCCGCAAGGCATTGTACAGCTGGAGAAACTATAAGATACCAACCCAGGTATCCGTGATAGAGGCGATGCAGATGCTGAAGCCAAAAGACAAGCAGACCATCGAGGAACTGCAGCGCTGGCTCCTGATGTCGAAGCGTACCCAGTCTTGGGATACGCCGGTGAATACCGTGGATGCCGTCTATGCCTTTATGAAGGGCAATGAAAGCAACTGGAACAAACGGGCTGAGAATGCCGTTCTGAAACTGGATGGCAAGCTGTTGCCGATGCCGCAGGATTCTACTACGCTGGGTTATGTCAAGACCGAAAAGGCGGGTAAGGCATCTACCCTGAGCATCAACAAGAAAAGCGATTATACCAGTTGGGGTGCCGTATATGCAGAGTTCAAGCAGCCGCTTAGCGAAATAGCCTCTGCCGAATCGGGCATCAAGGTGCGCCGTGTCATCGTTCCTGCTGAATCGCAGGGCAGGGGCAAGGCGCAGGCGAAGGTGGGAGAGAAGGTGAAGGTAACACTCATCATCACCGCCGACCGTGATTACGATTTCGTGAAGATTGTGGACAAACGTGCCGCCTGTCTGGAGCCTGTCAATCAGCTGAGCGGTTACCAGTGGGGAATGGAATGTTATGTTTCTCCTAAGGATAATACAACAAATTTCTATTTTGATCGTTTATCTAAAGGTAAGCATTTCGTAGAAATGGAATATTATGTTGATCGTAAGGGCGACTACCAGTCGGGCTCCTGCACGGCAGAGTGTACCTACAGTCCGGAGTTTGGAGGTCGCACGGAGGCATATAAGATGACAGTTAATAATTAATATAAGGATTGATAATTACGAATAGAATAGTATGAAACGGATGAATATATTGATGCTTTCATCGCTGTTGGCGGTGTCTGCGTCGGCACAGAAGATAAGTACTCAGAACGAGATCGTGGATTGTGGACAGGTAGTATTCCGCAAGCCGGTGACCGCTGAGTTCCTGATGAAGAATGAGGGTAGCAAACCGCTGATCATCCATCAGGTGTATAAGAGTTGCGGATGTACAGAAGTGGTGTATCCGAAGAACAGTGTGGCTCCTGGCGACAGCTTCTTGGTCAAGGCGGTGTATGATGCGAAGCAGATGGGTACCTTCCACAAGCAGATATGCCTCTATAGCAATGCATCGGAGGAACCTTTTATCCTCTCTATGCGTGGTAGGGTAGTGAGCAATGTGGTAGATTTCGCAGGTCCATATAATGAACAGCTTGGCGAACTCAAGTCGGATGCCCAGGAGGTGGAGTTTGATGACGTAAACCGTGGCGACCGTCCGGTACAGCGCATCCATATCTTCAATCCTACAGAGGAGATGATGGAACCAGTGGTAATGCATCTTCCTAACTATCTCCAGGCGACGGTTTCGCCATCCAGGGTGGCTCCTCACCGTTCTGCAGAGATTACCTTCGTGCTGGATTCGAAGAAGCTGCGTGATTTCGGCTTGAATCAGACTTCTGTTTATCTGGGTGAGCGTCCTGGTGACAAGATTGCTCCAGAGAAGGAAATCGTGGTTTCTGCCGTTCTCCTGCCAAGTTTCGACAAGTTGACTGCCGAGCAGAAGGAACAGGCTCCGAAGGTGGAACTCTCTACTACCGATCTGAATCTGGGAAGCTTCAACGGCAAGAAGAAGCGGAAGGGAGAAATCCTGGTTAGCAACCAGGGTAAGTCGGTTTTGGATATCCGAAGCATGCAGATGTTTACCATGGGCTTGCAGGTACAGTTGAAGAAGAGCAAGATTCAGCCGGGAGAGACCGTGAAGATGAAGGTGACAGCCGTGGCTGCCGATCTGAAGAAGTCGCGCGCCAAGCATCCTCGTATTCTCATGATTACCAATGATCCGGAGAATGCCAAAGTTGTAATTAGAATAAATGTAAAGTAATGCAGATAGAAATAGATCATGGTAGTGGTTTCTGCTTCGGCGTAACCACTGCCATCAAGAAAGCTGAAGAAGAGTTGGAAAAGGGCAGTACACTCTACTGCCTGGGTGATATTGTGCATAATGGTATGGAGGTGGAGCGCCTGCATGAGGCGGGACTGATCACCATCGACCATGAGGAGATGAAGGAGCTTCACGGTGTGAAGGTGCTGCTTCGTGCCCATGGTGAACCGCCTGAGACTTATGCGCTGGCAGAGAAGAACAATATTGAGATTATTGATGCTACCTGTCCGGTAGTACTCCAGTTGCAGCGCCGCATCAAGAAGCAGTATGTGAGCAATCCGGAGGCGCAGATTGTCATCTTCGGAAAGAAGGGACATGCCGAGGTGCTGGGACTGGTAGGACAGACCGAGAGTCATGCCCTCGTGGTAGAGAAGTTTGAGGATGTAGAGCATCTGAAGGAAATAGGTAAGTTGGATTTCAACCGTGATATCTATCTCTATTCCCAGACCACCAAGAGTCTGGATGAGTTCCATCGCATCATCGAGTATTGCCAGGCGCATATCGTAGAGGGTGCAACCTTCAAGAGCTTTGATACCATCTGCCGCCAGGTGGCTAACAGAATGCCAAACATCGCATCCTTTGCCAGCAAGCATGATGTCATTCTCTTTGTCAGTGGCAGAAAGAGCAGCAATGGAAAGGTGCTCTTCAAGGAGTGCAAGAGCGTGAATGCCAACAGCTATCAGATAGAGAGTGCCGAAGAAATCAATATGGATTGGCTGAAGGGTGTAAATACCGTAGGCATCTGTGGTGCTACCAGTACTCCTAAATGGCTGATGGAAGAATGCAAGGAGAAAATCATCAAGGATACCTTATCATAAAGAGAAATAGGTAATCTGATGATTCATCTCATCAAATAAAAACAGGTGATAAATCTTCTCACGAGGACTTATCACCTTCAAAAAACAGTAATTAACTCAAAATTTATAATCTATATCATTACTACCTTGTCATTATGTCTGCAAAGATAAATAAAACGACGTTTTTTTGCAAAGCCAATTCTTTAAAATGGCAGTTTTTTTATATTAAACTGAAATTTTAATATATTTTTGCAATCGTCTTTGGACATTCTACGACAAAGTAGCTTTTTGTTACTTTTCTGCGGCTTTTTGATACTGTTTCATCAACCATTCCTTCTGTTCCGGAATTGTCATCTCACTGTTGTCGAGTGTGATGGCATCATCAGCCTTGCGCAAAGGAGAGGTCTCACGGTGGGTATCAATATAGTCACGCTCCTCTACGTTCTTCAGAATAGCCTCGAAGTCGGCAGGCATTCCTTTCTCCTTGAGTTCATCGAAACGGCGCTGTGCTCTTACCTGAGAGCTTGCCGTAACGAAGATCTTCAGTTCTGCGTTAGGGAAAACGGTGGTACCGATGTCACGGCCATCCATTACGATGCCCTTGTCTTCGCCCATCTTCTGCTGCTGGGCTACCAATGCCTCTCTTACGAATGGGATGGCTGCCACTGGACTTACGTGATTGGAAACCTCCAGCGAGCGGATCTCCTTTTCTACCAACTCACCATTGAGATAGCAGTCTGGGCGACCGGTTTCGGCATTGAACTTGAAAGAGATGTGGATGTTTGGCATCTCAGCCTCTAACTCTGCTACCTTTACCTTGCCATCCTCATCGAAGAGCTGGTGGCGCAGGGCATAGAGCGTAACTGAGCGATACATGGCACCTGTATCTACATACACATATCCGATTTCCTTGGCAAGATCCTTTGCCATGGTACTCTTTCCACAAGAAGAGTAACCGTCAATTGCTATTGTAATCTTCTTCATATCTTTAAATCTGAAAAGTTTATCTGTTCTATAAATCTGTATTCTATAATCTGTAGTCGATATTCAGCAGCAGACTGTTGCTGCTGACATGGTATTTGCCGTAGGCGATGTTGAGATGGAAGCGCTCCAGATTGATACCGCCACCCAACGACCATCCGGCTCCATGGCTGCTGGTCTCATCTTCTCCGTTTACGATTTTCATTTCATCGTGGCGTCGGAAGTTATAGCCGGCTCCCACCCAGAGGCTTTCGCCCAACAGCAGGTCGGCACCTAATACCGCATGGTTTCTGAGTCCCTTATCCCAATGGTTCAGGTTCACCAAGGTGGCTGAAACGCGGAAGGGAGTATTGATGAAGTGCTTGCTGACACCCACCTGTAGGTCTATCGGCATCTTCTCGTATTCTTCATCATAAGCCTTGAGTTGTCCACCCAGGTTTCTGGCTACTGCTGAAACCGACCATTCTTCTTCCGAATCGTAGTAGTTGAGTCCCAGATCCACTCCTATGGCGATGGAATTGTAATCACCGATATACGAGGTGATGAATTTGGCGGTGATGCCACCCACGATGCGTTCGCTGAGCAAGTAGGAAAAAGTACCCGCCAGACAGATATCCTTAGCCGAGAATTCACCCATCTGGATGTTGTTCTCATCGGTCTGCTTCATCTTGCCATAATCCACATACTGCGCCGATACCGCCCACGAAGCCTTCTCTCCGGCGATGCGGTTGAATGAAGCTGATGCCATATTTACCCCCTTCATATAGTTCATGTAGTTGAAGTTGAGGGTACGGTCGTTCACCGAAACCAGCAGGGCTGGGTTATGGAAAGCAAGTGCCGCATCATCTTCTATCAAGGTGATGTTATCGCCTCCCAAGGCGGCAGCATGGGCACTGACGGGGAGTCGGAGGAAGTTATACCCCGTCTGACTCTCTTGAGCCCCCATTTTTGTCGCGAAAAGCGTCAATATAATGGAAAAAACAACTTTTTTCATTTAAAATATCTAATTCTTTGGCAAAGATACGGCTTTTTTGAGAAATAAGACGTAAATTTGCAATGTTTTCGTAGAAAATAACGAAAGAGAATGTAAAATATTGCAGTTTGGACCCCAAAAACGGGTGAACAAGTCTGCAAATAGTAGATAATAGATATTGTGGAAATAAAGAAATCAGATCGTGCACAGTTGGAGGACAAGCGGGTAACCTTTTTCCTGCTGGGACTCCTTATTGCCTTTACGCTTCTTTTTGTAGGATTGCAATATTCCAGAAATCCGCAGGGAGATGATGACTGGGCTGAGAACTTCGAAGATCTTTCGCAAGATATGGAAATGTCAACTCCGCCCGATCAGAAAGATATGGTGAGTGCGGAGGCTATGGCGAAGGCTCCTGCCTCGCAGGCTATCACCCAGGAGGTGAAACCTACCGAGCAGCAAATGGTCAAGAAGACACCGGAAAAGATCAGCACTACTACCAGCAAGCTGGTAATCGGTGATGGTTCGGGCGTGGTAGAAGGGGCTGACGTGAAGGAGGCGGCTCCTGAGACGGCGGTGGATCCGGCAGATACACAGGCTGAGGCTCCTATCAAGTTTACCGTGGTGCAGAAGATTCCGGAGTTTCCGGGAGGCTGGTCGGCATTTATGCAATGGCTCACCAAGAACCTGAAGTATCCGCAGGTGGCGCAGAACAACAAGGTACAGGGCACGGTGGTGGTAACCTTCATCGTGAACAAGGACGGAAGCATCGCCAATACCAAGGTAAGTACCTCGGTGGATGCTGCCCTTGATGCTGAAGCGCTCCGCGTGATGAAAATGATGCCCAAATGGAAACCGGGTATGGACAAGAACAAGGTGTGCCGTACCATGATTGCTATTCCGGTGGTATTCCAGTTATAAAAGATAAAATAACTGAATACTCAATTTCAAGACAGATTATAAATCAGATATTATAAATTAGAAATATGATAGATATGAAGACATCAGAAGAATTATTGGTAATGGTGAATGATTTCCTGGCAAATCTCCCATACAATCGTAAACCATTGTCGCTTTACGAACCGGTGAAGTACGTACTCTCTTTAGGTGGAAAGCGTATTCGCCCTGTTTTAATGCTCTTGGGATACAATCTCTTCAAGAATGATCCTGAGAAGATTCTGATGAATGCGATAGCTCTTGAGACTTATCACAATTATACTCTCTTGCACGACGACCTGATGGATAATGCAGACCTCCGTCGTGGTCATGAGACCGTACACAAGAAGTGGGATGCCAATACTGCTATCCTCTCTGGTGACAGTATGCTGGTGTTGGCTTACGAGCGAATGGCACAGTGCGACGATCAGCATCTTGCCAAGGTGATGAAGCTCTTTACTACTACAGCCCTTGAGATTGGAGAGGGACAGCAGTATGATATGGAGTTTGAGAACCGCAATGATGTGAAGGAAGAGGAGTATATCGAGATGATTCGCCTCAAGACTAGTGTGCTTCTGGCTTGTGCCCTGAAGATTGGTGCCATCCTGGCTGATGCTTCTGCTGAGGATGCTGACAATCTCTATAAGTTTGGCGAGCAGATCGGCTTGGCTTTCCAGTTGCAGGATGATTTCCTCGATGTATATGGTGATTCCAAGGTGTTCGGTAAGGCTATTGGTGGTGATATCACTTCCAACAAGAAGACTTTCATGCTCATCAATGCCTTCAACCATGCCAACGATGCCCAGCGTGCTGAACTCCAGAAATGGGTGGATGCCAAGGAATTCGACCGCAATGAGAAGGTGGCTGCTGTTACCCGTCTCTATAACGAGATCGGTATCGACAAGATGGCACAGGATAAGATTGCCTATTACTTCGAGCAGAGCAAGAAGTATCTTGATGCAGTGAATGTGCCTGCTGAGCGCAAGGAGGAGTTGGCGAAGTATGCACAGAAAATGATGAAGCGCCAGTACTAATCATCAAGTTTAAAGTTCAAAGTTCAATGTTCAAAGTAATAGATACGCATACTCATCTCGATGCAGAAGAATTTGATGAGGATAGAGCGGAAGCTTTCGCTCGTGCCAGGGAAGCGGGGGTAGGTAAGGTGTTCTTGCCTGCCATCGACGTGAAGACCACGCACGCAGTGCTGGCTCTGAGCCGGGAATATCCGGGCTACGCCTATCCGATGATCGGTTTGCATCCTGAAGAGGTGAAGGCAGACTGGAAGGATCAGCTGGCTGAACTCCGAAAGATATTGGAGGAACATCGCATAATAGGCAAAGCCAATCCTGCAGGCGATTCTCCTCGGATTTCCGATTTCATAGCCATTGGCGAAATCGGACTGGATTATTACTGGAGCCGTGAGTTCGAGCAGGAGCAGTTGGAGGCATTCGAGGAACAGGTGAAATGGTCGGTGGAAACCCGACTCCCCCTGATGATTCATTGCCGCAAGGCACAGAACGAGATGGTGCACTTGCTCCGTCAATATCAGAAAGACCTGCCTGGCGGCGTGTTCCACTGCTTCACCGGCAATCAGAAGGAGGCTGAAGAGCTTCTCTCTTTCGATAACTTCGTGCTGGGTATCGGCGGTGTTTCTACTTTCAAGAGCAGTCATCTCAGAGAAGACCTCCCTGCCGCGGTTCCGATGAATCGCATCATCCTGGAGACCGACAGTCCTTATATGGCTCCCGTGCCTTATCGTGGCAAGCGCAATGAAAGCGCTTTCGTGATAGAAGTTCTCAAGACTCTGGCGAAGGCATACGGAGTGAGTGAGGAGGAATTCGCAGAACAGACGAATAAGAATGTAGAAAGCGTCTTTCAGCTGAATTAAATCAGGAAAGCGTCTTTCCCCTATGAAATAATAAAAATTATAAGCTTAATATTAAAACCAAACTATTCATTATGACTAGAAAAGTGATTTTGGCTGCTATGTTGATGGCAGCATTTGCACAGGGCACTCAGGCACAAGACCTGAGCGGCCAGCGTTCTGAAAAGCAGGACGTGCACATGATTCCTGGTAAGAAACTGGATCATCACGGACTCATCGTGAGTCCTACACCACATCTCCTGAATGTGGATGCTGCTAACCGACTCGACCTGCAGAAGGGTGTCAAGGTGATTGACAAGAAAGGTAAGTTTGCTGATGATGTGAAGTTCCTGACCGCTAACGCCAAGGGCATTCGCCTGACCATCGATTTCGGTGAGAAGCTTGCTGCTAAAGCAGGAGTGAAGCCTGTATCGGGTGCTTACAGCCTGAAGGCTGATGCCAAGGGTATCCAGATTGTGGGATACGATGAGCGTGGTGCTTTCTATGGCTTGCAGACCTTGCGCCAGATTGTAAACAGCGAGATGGCAAAGGGCCAGATGCCTTATACCACTTGTAACGACTACCCTGATCTTCCTAACCGTGGTGTGGTAGAGGGCTTCTATGGTGAGCCTTGGTCTCATCAGGTGCGTCTTTCCCTCATCGATTATTATGGAAAGAACAAGATGAACACCTATCTCTATGGTCCAAAGGATGATCCTTATCACAGCTGCCCTAACTGGCGCTTGCCTTATCCGGAGAAAGAGGCTAAGAACATCAGCGAACTCGTACAGGCTTGCCGTCGCAACCGTGTAGATTTCGTATGGGCTATCCATCCGGGACAGGATATCAAGTGGAACGAGGAAGACTATCAGAACCTGGTTCACAAGCTTGACTTGATGTACGACCTCGGTGTACGTTCTTTCGCTATCTTCTTTGATGATATTTCCGGCGAGGGTGCCAACCCAGTGAAGCAGTCTGAACTCTTGAACCGCCTGGCTAAGGAGTTTGTGAAGGCTAAGGGTGATGTTACACCGCTTGTGATGTGTCCTACCGATTATACCCGTCTCTGGGCGAATCCAAAACCAACCGGTTCTCTGGCTATCTTCGGTAATACCCTCGATCCATCTATCAATGTATTCTGGACAGGTGATGTGGTATGTAGTGACTTGACCCGCGAGACTCTCGACTGGGTGAACTCCCGTATCAAGCGCCCTGCTTATTACTGGTGGAACTTCCCAGTAACTGATTATGCACGCCATATCATCATGCAGGGTCCTACCTACGGTTTGCAGACCGACCTGACCAACAAGGATCTCTGCGGTTTCGTGAGCAACCCAATGGAGCATGGTGAGGCTTCCAAGCTGGCTCTCTATGGTGTAGCTGACTATGCATGGAATATCGCCAACTATAATCCGCTCGACAACTGGGAGCGTGGTCTGGTAGATCTGACTCCAGAGGCACACGATGCTTATCGTACCTTCGCTATGCACTCATGCGATACAGAAACCGGTTATCGCCGTATCGAATCATGGGAAACCAAGAGCTTCCGCATCGACAACTTTACAGATGCAGAGTTCAATGCTTTGCAGAAGGAATTTGAAAAGGTGAAGAATGCACCTGTTCAGATGGAGGCAAACTGCAAGAATGCCTTGTTGATGAAGGAACTCCGTCCTTGGTTGACTGAGTTTGGCAAATTGGGTAACCGTGGCTTGAAGACCATGCAGCTCATCAAGGAGTACAAGGCTGGTAACGACCAGGCATTCTGGGATGGCTATGTAAACAACCGTATGAGCAAGGAAGATGTGGCTGCTTACGAGAAGCATAAGTCTGGAACCATGGTATTGCAGTCATTCTATGAGCAGTCTATGGATGATATGGCTTCTGGCTTCTTCAAGAAGTTGACTGGCAAGGTGCCTGCTTTCTATAAGGGTATCGGTACTTACGCAACCTTGAGAACTACCCAGAGCAAGGCGATGTTTGACAACGATTCTACTACCTATTATACATCAGGTAATGGTCAGAACACTGGCGACTGGATTGGTGCAGACTTAGGTTGTGTTCGTTCTGTTTCTGAGGTGAGAATCCTTCAGGGACGTAACTCTGTGGATGATGTGGATTACTTCGACAATACAGTTTTGGAGTATTCTCTTGACAAGAAGGAATGGAAGGCGCTTACCGGTGAGTTGAAGAAGCAGTATATCATCAACTGGAAGACCGATTCTCCTGTTGAGGCTCGTTATATCCGCATCAAGAAGTTGAAGTCTGACAAGCGCAACTGGGCTGCAGTCCGTACTTTCGAGGTGAACCCAACTACTCCAGAGCGTTTGAGCTTCCCTGTTGAGGCTGGCAATCTGCAGGCAGCGATGTATGGTTTCGATGAGAACCCTTGCACCTCATTCACTAACGAGGGCACCCTTACAATGGGTGTAGAAAAGAATGTAAAGGGTTACACCCTGCTGTTGAAGTTGGCTCCAGGCAAATCATTGGTTTGTCGCCAGCTGAATGCCAAGGGCAAGGTATTGGCAACAACCAACATCGACCAGTCATTCTGCAAGATAGATTTGGTGAAGAAGGCAGCGAAGGTTCAGCTGGATGGTTCAGCCGAAATCTTCGAGATTATTCCTGAGAAGTAAAGGACAGAACTTTCGCAAGTGGGGAAGTCCGCTAGGCAGGGGATAACAAGTTCTTTATTCCCGCTAGGCGTCTCGCCGGATTTGCAATCCGGCGTTAAAAAATGTCCTAACCTATTTAGGCTCTGCGGATTTGCAATCCGCAGCAAAGGAG
>OHZT01000073.1_pt1 | contig 23139 bp, 20 predicted proteins | sample 1580571 | NCBI WGS metagenome assembly OHZT01 (sample SAMEA3882537, study PRJEB24775) | human gut metagenome | biome: human-associated habitat; feature: intestine environment; material: feces | place: Netherlands | collected 2009/2010 | reverse complement strand
GGGGATTCGAACCCCCGGTACGGTAATCCCGCACGTCAGTTTAGCAAACTGGTGGTTTCAGCCACTCACCCAACCTTCCAATCGGATATTGTTGCCAAATCAACAAGCATCGTTCTCAAATGCGGGTGCAAAGATACTACATTTTTTTTGTTCCACCAAATTTTTCTGCAACTTTTTTCAAGAAATATGCATATTTTCTTGATTTTTCTTGTTTTTGGGAGGAATTATAGGGGATAAGCTGACTTTGTCAACAAAAAAGGAGGCAGATTTACCAATTATTGGAAATCTGCCTCCTGTAGGAAAGGGTCGCTCGATGATGTGATGAAACTCCGAATGTCATAAACATTTGAGAGCTCTCCGCTTTTGTAATCCACCGGCTTTGCAGCTTAGTTGACATGTCAGTTTATGTGGCCCGCCATAGGCAAGAGAAGTCTTCTCGGTTTCATAAGTGTAATTTGATGAGTATCCCGATCGAACCGACACGACCCTTATATCTTTGTCGAATAGACATAGCATAGGCTATCATCTATTGATAGAAGTCTTTGGGTTTTCTATACTGCAAAGATAATGCAATCTTTTGAAACTACCAAATCTTTCTGCTGATTTTTTCGAAAAATCTTCTTTATCAAAAGTCAGAACTCCCTTTTCCTTGTTTCTCTCAAGGGTCAAGACTTCTTTTTCCTGAGCTCTTCGTATATTTCTTCGAAATATTTCCTGAGTTCTGTCTTGTCTTCAATGATATTCCGCAGCTCTTTCAGAGCCTTCTCATTGGGTGAGTTGGGAATCCAAAGCTTGATGTAGCCGTTGCGGGAATATTTCTCGTCCATGTGGTCGGCGAACCGCTGCCATTGCTCTTCCTTTCCTTTTCCGGGATAGTTCTCCTCTCCGTATTCGATAGCACGAAGAAAGATTTCGTGAACATCGATGTCGCGGTCGGCTTCGGCAACAATCTTGCCATAGATGCTTCGGGGCTGGCGACTGGAGGAGGCGCGGTGATCCTCCACGGCTTCTTTCATGATTTTAATCTGCTCGGGAGTGAACCAGCGCTTCAGTCTGGCATCAGCCTGGAGGATTTTGCCACTGGTGAGGTGGTGGATGGCGCGCGGACCGCTCATTCCCAGGTCGTGGTAGGCGGCAACGATATAAACCATGTCGATGTCGGCACCTGTTACAGGTACGAGTTTCAGGGCGTTTTTGATGACACGGGTTACGTGGCGCAATCCGTGGCTCTCGCCAAATTCTGTATATTTGGGCAGAATCTGTGTTTCCACAAACTGCATGATTTCGAGATTTACTTGTTGCTTCATACTTTTTCTTCTTTTATATATATAATGTACGCGCGTACATTATATAATTATTATTCCTGAATGTTATCTTCTCATTCTAGAATCTTCTCATGCCATTCCAGAGGGGGCGGGTATCTCTGGGATTACCACATCATTCCAAGGATGATGAAGGTAGAGATCATACCAAAGGTAAAGATGTTGAGAGCCGTGTAGCCCAGTACCTTGTTCAGCATTCTGCCTTCTCCTATCTTCCTCATCTTGGCGAATGTTCGGTTGTGCACCACGAGATATGTGGCGGCGAAAGGCAAAAACTTAGTATCTGCATCGTAGGCAAGTGCACCATAGATGTTGATTCCAATCATGATGAGGATACCGATGTTGCCCAGTGCGCAGTAGAGACGCTCGCCGTTTTTCTTGCCGATGTGAACGATCAGTGTCTTCTTGCCCGCCTTGATGTCGTTGTCGTAGTCGCGATAGTTGTTCAGAATGAGCAGCGTATCTACTACCAGTCCGCAGGCGATGGAAGTCAGTATGGCTTCTGCTGATACAGTCTGTATTCCTTCAGGCATGACCAGGTAGTAGGTGCAGCAGACCGGCACGATGCCGAAAAAGAGAAGTACCAGTAGGTCGCCCAATCCCAGATAACTCAGCTTGGTGGTGTAGAGGAAACAGAAGAGGACACAGCAGATACCCACGATGATCATCTCCTTTCCTCCGTAGAAGGCAAGGGGCAAACCGATGATGCAGCCTAGAAGGGTAGTGATGATAATGCCCCATTTCATGGCTTTCATCGTAATCCAGCCTTCAGCACAGGCTCGTTTCGGTCCCAGGCGGGTTTCGTCGTCGTTGCCATGCTTGAAGTCGAAGAAGTCGTTTACCAGGTTTGAGTCTATCTGCATTATCCATGCAAAGAGCAGGCAGAGCAGGGCTGGAATCCATTGGCAGTTGGCATTTGAGTCCTTGTATGCCAGGGCTACTCCCAGCATCACCGGTACTGCCGCAGCCGAAAGGGTGACGGGGCGGGCGGCGAGAAACCATGCCTTGATAGAATTTGTCTTTATCATCATATTGTTGCTTTTAAATTATAAGGAGCGAGGTTTTTGGGGAACCTCGCTCCTTGTTGTTATTCATTAAGAAAAGATTCGCTTCTATTTTGTTTCAGAAGAATCTCTTGTGGAAAAGATTCGCTTCCTAGTTGAAGAAGTTCCAGCTTACACCCATTCTGAAAACTCGCTGGTTCATCGGATAGTGAGGGGTGAAGAAGTAGTTCTTGTCGCCTTGTCCTGCATTTAGATGGCTCATCATCACGAAGAAGCGGGTGTGCTTGATGTGAACATTGGCGTAGGCATTGACGATAGGGTAGTTGCCCACCTTCACGTTCTTCTCGCCGTTGCCTTGTACGGTATATTGACCGATGTAAGGAGAATAATCCGGAGCCTCGTAGCTGGTGAAGTATCTGGCGTCGGCACCCAGCTCGATATTCAGTACTTTTACCACCTTGAACTTGATGAAGAGGTTGGTATATATGTTGAGGTCTGGCACTGGCAGGGTACTCTTGCTGCTGGTATGCTGGTAGGTAATCATATTCTGCCAGTTGAAAATACCGAACTTGAAGTCCTGTTGCAGCTGCGCTGTAATCAGATTGATGGCGTCGCCGCTCTGCATTGGTGTCACTGTCACGCCTGTGCGCAGACCATTTTCTGTAATCGTATATTGCTGTGAGAAATAAGTATAGTTCTTGATTTCATCCACAGCCACACGCAGCGTGGTGTTAGTCTTGCCGAATCTCAGAGTTCCCATGATGCGGGTATGGATAATCTTGCTCAGATCATCATCCCACCAGAGATGTCGGGCGTGATACTTGCGATAGTAGAACGATGGCGTTTCGTGATGTATGAATGCATCGCCTCTTACCTGTACGGTGTCACCCAGGAATGGCAGGTTGATGTCTGCGCTTCCATCAATGGCAAAGGTACCGGCATCTACTCCGGTGAGTCCTACCTCGCCCACTACATTATAGTGAAGGGTCTTGCCCTGAGTCTTACTCAGCTGACCGCCTACGCTCAGAACATGCTCATTGAACTTCTCTAATCCGCCTTCGGTATTCGGCAGTTCGTAGTGGCGGAGGTCATAGCTGGCGAAAGCTTTCAGACCAGCCTTTGCCCACTTGCTGAATCCCTCGAGCGTTCCCATTGCCACGGTGTTCTTGATGCGCCAGTGACGGGTCTGATCGTAGATAGAATCGCCTGTAAACTTGCCGGCATTGTAGTACTCCTTGAGATAGTAGTCCTGTGGAGTCTGGTAAGCCTGGTAGATGCGCTTGTAGTTGTCAAACTGCACGGTGTGGATGAAGCTGGTTACCGGAACATATTCTGTCTTGTAGAAGAGTGAGTCTTGCGCTTTCTTCTTCTTTACGGCGAGCAGACTGTCTGCCATAGCCTTGCTGTTTACGGCAATTCGAGTGCTGTCGCCCTTGAAGTCCTGGGCAGCCTTGTTCGCAGCTATCGCCTTGTTGTTCTTAGCTGGTTCATCGCCGGCAATCTTTGCATCTGTAGGACGACCTGAGAACAGCTTCTTCTGATTTTTATCGAAAGCCTTTTCGTCAAACTCCCTGCCTTGTTCTCTAGCCTTCTTTCTTGCCTCCTCCTTGGCTTCCTCGGCTGCATTGTCCTTAGCAGACTCCATAGCGAATTTCTTAGCCTTGATTTCTTCCTCGGTCATCTTCACCTTGCGGCTGAAGCCCACGTTGTAGCGATGGGTGAAGAAGATGTGTTGGTTGTCGTTGCGATTCCAGTTCTGCTGCAGCACGGTAGGAATTTCGTTGGTGGCGAAACTCTCGGTGAAAAGCTCCGGATGCTTGATGTAGTCATCATTGGTAATACCTCCGTTCTCCGTCACCTTCTGGTGGTTGGTGCTGAAGAGGAAGTGCGCCTGATAGCGGTCGCCCAGATAAGAAGTCCACATCGTATATTTGAAGTGCGCCGTGCTCTGTGCATCGTAGTAGCCGCGACCGTATTTGTAGTCGAATCGGAATCCGCCACCCAGCTGCTTGTTGGCATTCACCGCAAAGATTGCCTTGAAGTCATCCTCACCGTTGGTTCTGTCACCGCAGCTATTCAGTGTGATGTTTGTGATAGGCGAGTAGGTGTTGGTGAAGTGGAAGTCACTCACCGGGGTAACGATGTTGTCGTATGGCTCGGTGAAGATGAAGTTGCCCTGCGTGTTGCGTCGGTCGATGAAGATGCGGTTGATGCGGGCGGTACCCATATTGCCCAGGGTGTTGTACTCTCCGCGCAGTCCTTCGGTGAAGGTAGTGTTCTGGTACATTGCCTGCATGGTGTCCACCACGGCAGCCCGGGTATCTCCAAATCTCTCATCCACAGTCCATACCCTGATGCCCTTCGGAATCTCCTTGTCAGTGCCCAGCGAGTCGGTGTTGATGCGGTTGCCGGTCTGTGGGCGGAACTGTGAGTCTTCGTTATTGTTGAAATCCGTAAAATCGCGTTGTGCCGCAACTGGTAGAGTTGCAGCACAAGCTAGGATTGTAGAGAATAATATTTTCTTCATTTCTTATTTATTGAATAAGCGGATGCAAGCCTATTTTGAATGGTCGGATGCAAACCTTTCTTATTTTTTGAATAATCGGATGCAAACCTCGGCAATTTTCAAGACTACGCCGATGATCAGCAGTACATTGGCAATCGTGCGGTCGTCCATCTGTGTCCAGAGGATGACGCCTACGATGGCGAAGAGCATAAATCCGATGTTGAGCCAGTTTCTGGCTACGAGCATATTGCTCTTGTCTGCATACTCCAATCTTCTGTGGTGGCGACGATTTGGGCGCACGGCATAGCTGGTCTGTGGCTGCGTCTGAGACGCCTCATGGCTCTGGCTCTGTGGCTGCGCCTTTGCGGTTTCTTCGCTCTGTGGGATGTTTGTTGTGTTGTTATCTTTTGTCTGATCCATATTTTATGAGATGATTTTTATTTTCTAACAAGTTTGGTCAGATCATTGAAGATCTGGTTCTTGCGGTCGATGGTTCCGCGTCGGAACTTGCCGTAGATCTTGGCCAAGTCGTTTTTCTTCTTGGTCAGGGCATATTTGTCGGTAATCACTTTCTCTGCCGGCTCCTTGAAACCGGTGCTTCTGCCTTCCTCGTAGTTGAATACGATTCGGGTCATAGAGAGGTGGAGATGGTTGTCGCTGATGGTTGCCACCAGCTGGTACTTGGTCTCAGAGCGGTCGAGAGAGATGAACGACTGATTGAAGACAAACCATTCGTCCATGATACAGGCGATGATCTGCTCGTTCTTGTTGTTTCTGTTCACCAGGGGGATGCGGCTGTTGATGTTCTGCTCATTCTTGATGAGCTTGCTCATATACTGGAAAACGATGTTGTAGATTTCGTCTGCACTCTTTCCGTTTGCCTGGGTGTCGAGAACAAATTCTACTTTTCCCTCGGCATTAAGCTGGATGGCTCCCGCCAGGTATTTCGGATCTTCCTTGAGCACCACGCCTTCGGCAGTCTTTTCCACCTTTTTCTCTTCTATCTCCTCTGTCACGGTTGGTACGACCCAACCCGCACCTTCAGAAGTTCCGGTAGTATTCTGCTTCTTGGTGGCATTATCCTGGATCTTCATCGCAGGCACCGTTTCTGTAGCTGGCACAGAAGTCTTGGTAGCAGGCACCGAATTCTCTGCATTCTTCTTCAGCTTTTCTGTCTCCTGCTTCATTCTTTCAGCTTCAGCCTTCAATCTCGCAGCTTCCGCTTTCGTTTTCTCAGCTTCCGCCTTTATTTTTTCAGCTTCCGCCTTCACCTTAGCTGCTTCTGCCTGAGCCTTGGCTGCTTCCAGTGCCTTTTGGGCTTCTTCTAACTCTTTTTGCGCCTTTTCCAACTGCTGCTCAGGGGTAAGCACATTCTGTGCCTGCATGGTGAGAGCAGAAATCAGCACGAGTATTGAGATAAATATCTTTTTCATGATCTGTTGTTTAAATGTTTAATGTCTTGTCCTCCTCGTCCGAGTATAGGAGCTCGGAGGTGTTTCTAACATACAAAGGTATAAAAATAACTTGATATATTTCCATAAGGAAGCGATTATTTATACATTCTTTTGCTAAGTTAACAATATTTTTTAGGAAAAACGCTCCTAGTTTCAAATATTTTCGTATCTTTGCAAAAAAATATAGCTATAATTATGGGATTATTCGGATTATTTAGCAACAAAAAAAAGGAAACTCTCGATAAAGGCCTCGAAAAGACCAAGGAGAGCGTGTTTGGAAAATTGGCGCGTGCGGTGGCTGGTAAGTCAACCGTAGATGATGACGTGCTTGATGATTTGGAGGAGGTGCTCATCACATCCGATGTAGGTGTGGAGACTACCGTGAAGATCATCCGACGTATCGAAGAACGCGTGGCAAGAGATAAGTATGTTTCTACCTCAGAACTCAACAGAATCCTGAGGGAAGAGATTGCAAGCCTCCTAGAGGAAAATCATACCGATGACAATGAAAACTGGGATTTGCCTTCCGATCATAAGCCATACGTGATTCTGGTAGTGGGTGTGAACGGTGTGGGCAAGACTACCACCATAGGAAAGCTCGCCTATCAGTTTAAGAAGGCTGGCAAGAAGGTGTATCTCGGTGCTGCCGATACCTTCCGTGCCGCTGCCGTGGAACAGATCTGCATTTGGGGCGAGCGAGTAGGGGTGCCAGTGGTGAAGCAGCAGATGGGTTCTGACCCTGCCAGCGTGGCCTTCGATACCCTACAGAGCGCCAAGGCGAATGGTGCCGACGTGGTGCTGATTGATACTGCCGGACGTCTTCATAATAAGGTGAACTTGATGAATGAGTTGAAGAAGATCAAGGAGGTGATGAAGAAGGTCATGCCTGAGGCTCCGGATGAGGTGATGCTCGTTCTGGATGGAAGTACCGGACAGAACGCTTTTGAGCAGGCTAAGCAGTTTGCTGCCGTTACCAATATCTCTTCGCTCGCCATCACCAAGCTCGATGGTACGGCTAAGGGGGGCGTGGTAATCGGTATCTCCGACCAGCTCAAGGTGCCAGTGAAGTATATCGGACTGGGCGAGGGCATGGAGGATCTCCAGCTCTTCAATAAGTCTGAATTTGTTGACTCCCTCTTTAAGCACTAGAATACAGGTGCTTATAGACTTTGAAAAAAGAATTAGATGAAGCTCGATGTAAAATAGTCGAGAAAAGAATTAGATTAAGATTATTATTAGGATAAGTAGGATAAGAATGAAGAAAAATCAGATAGATATAGTAACCATGGGTTGCTCCAAGAATCTGGTGGATAGTGAGACCTTGATGAAGCTTTTCGAGGACAATGGCTACCACTGCGTTCATGACCCGAAACGCCCACAGGGTGAAATTGCCGTCATCAATACTTGCGGCTTTATCGAGGATGCCAAGCAGGAGAGTATCGATACCATTCTGGAGTTCATCCAGGCTAAGGAAGAGGGACGACTCCGCAAACTCTATGTGATGGGTTGTCTCTCACAGCGCTACCAGAAGGAACTGGAGGCTGAGATGCCCGAGGTGGATAAGTTTTATGGTAAGTTTAATTATAAGGAGTTGCTCAAGGAACTGGGCAAGGCTGATGTGCCTGCTTGCAGTGGAACCCGCCATCTCACTACTCCTCATCATTATGCCTATATCAAGATTTCTGAAGGTTGCAACCGCCGCTGTGCGTATTGCGCCATTCCTATCATCACCGGCAAGCACGTTTCCCGTCCGATGGATGAAATCCTCGATGAGGTACGCCAACTGGTAGCCGATGGTGTGAAGGAATTCCAGATCATCGCCCAAGAGCTCACCTACTACGGCGTGGACTTGGACGGCAAGCATCACATCACCGAACTCATAAGCCGCATGGCGGATATTCCGGGTGTGAAGTGGATCCGTCTGCACTATGCTTATCCTAACCAGTTCCCGCTCGATCTGCTCGATGTGATGCGCGAGAAGCCAAACGTATGTAAGTATCTTGACATCGCCCTGCAGCATATCAGCGACAATATGCTCAACAGAATGCATCGCCACGTGAGCAAGCAGGAAACCATCGATCTGCTCAAGACCATCCGTGAGCGTGTGCCGGGCATTCATATCCGCACTACTCTGATGGTGGGATTCCCTGGCGAGACTCAGGAAGACTTCCACGAGTTGCTCGAATTCGTTCGTACTCAGCGCTTTGAGCGTATGGGTGCCTTTGCTTATTCTGAGGAGGAGGGTACCTACAGTGCCAATAACTACGAGGATGATGTTCCTGCCGAGGTGAAGCAGCGCCGTCTTGACGAACTGATGATTCTGCAGCAGGAAATCAGCGCAGAGGTAGAGGCTGAGAAAGTGGGCAAGATACTGAAGGTGATTATCGACCGCAAGGAGGGTGATTACTATATCGGAAGAACCGAATTCTGCTCGCCAGAGGTGGATCCTGAAGTGCTGATCAAGGCAGGAGAGAAGCGTCTGCGCGTGGGTTGCTTCTACAATGTGAAGATTACCCAGAGTGAGGAGTTTGATCTCTACGGAGAAGTGGTAAAGTAATATGGGAGGTAATATTTTGACATCAGAATGAATAACAAGGAGTATATTGCAGAACTTGCTCAGCAGACTGGCTATTCACAGGACGACACCCAGAAGATGGTGCGCAAGGTGATAGATGCTATGATTGCTGAATTTGAGGATGGTGAGGCTGTCTCTATCCCCAACTTTGGTACGTTTGAAGTAAAGAAGCGCTTGGAGCGTGTGGTTGTTAATCCTACTACCAAGAAGCGCCAGCTTGTTCCGCCTAAGCTCGTGCTCGGCTTTCGCCCTGTGGCCAGTGTCAAGGAAAAACTGAAGAATGGAGGTGAAGACTATGAGTAAGATTAGTTTAAGCGACTTGGCGCAGCGCCTGGCAGAGAAGTCGGGAATCAGTCTGCAGGATGCCGAATTGTTTATCAGAAAGATGTTTGATGTTGCCAACGAGGGGCTTCAGTCTGATAAGCTCGTGAAGATGAAGTGGCTTGGTACTTTCAAGGTAATGGCGGTGAAGGATCGTGAAAGCGTGGATGTGAACACGGGCGAGCGTATCATTATCGAGGGCCGTGACAAGATTTCCTTCACGCCCGATAATATTCTGAAGGAGATTGTGAACAAGCCTTTCGCCCAGTTTGAGACCGTTGTGGTGAATGATGGTGTTGATTTCGATGAAATCGACAGAAAATTTGAAAATGCTGAAGAGGACGGTTCTGTATTCGAATCTACGTTAGAGAGTGTTCCTGATTCAGAAAATTCATCCTTGGATTCTTTCGTTGAACAGGATTCTTCTGCAACAAGTGGTGTGATAGATTTTTTGGATGAAGAAAACGATGCTCCTGTTAGCGATGAAATGATTGTGATAGGAGAGAGATTGTCTCAGGAAAATGTTGCTGAACCGGAAGAAAAGAAACCGGAAGGATCAGAACCTGCAGCGACAGAACCTGCTGTATTTAAACCTGCAGTATCTGAACCGGAAGAATCTGAATCTGCAACTTCTGAATTGGAAACAAAGGAATCTGAAGTTCCAGCTCAGAATGAAGTTGAGTCTGTTGTTTCTGATGAAGAAAAAGAATCGACATTAACAGAGGAAACTCCTATTGCAGAGAAAGTTCCTTCTGGTGAGGATAACTCTATTACAGAAACTCCTATTGTAGAGAAAGTTCCTTCTGATAAGGAAAACTTTACAGAAACTCCTATTGAAGAGGAAGCTTCTTCAGATGAGGAAACTCCTTCTTCAGATGAGGAAACCGATAAGCGACATGTTGTTTTGCCTCGTTATCTGGTTATTGCAGCGAGCGTAGTATTCCTGGCAATGATAGGAGGCTTTGGTTGGTTTGCTTTTAATTATGGAAAGATGGCTGCCCAGCGTGATCATCTCGCTCTACAGTTGGATAATTACCAGCAGATTGCGGCAGAGAAGAAGGCACCAGCCAAGTCTGCCCCAACGCAGGAAGAAATTCTTCGCAAGAAGGCTATCGAGGATAGTGTAAGAATGGCGCAGGCAAGCAAAGCCGTCAAGAAAGCCGAAAATGCCGAGCAGAATATGGATGCGGCGGTTGATAAGCAATCGATTGATGTAAAATCGGCTGAGGCTAAGAAGAATTTGGAAGTCAAGAAACTCGCCGATGCGAAGAATTTGGCTGATGCGAAAAGGCAGGTTGATGCAAAGAAACTTGCAGAAACCAAGAAGCAGCAGGAGACTAAAAAGCTTGCAGAAGCTAAGAAGAAAGAAGAAGCCAGAAAACAGGCAGAAAAGCATGCTGCCCAGGCAAGCAGCAAATACGACCAGGATGCTCGTGTTCGAACCGGAGCCTATCGTATTATTGGTGTTTCCGAGGTAGTTACGGCAAGAGAAGGACAAACCATCAAGTCGCTCAGCCAAAAGTACTTAGGTCCAGGAATGGAATGTTACGTAGAAGCTCTGAATGGTACTTCCCTGTTGAAACCAGGTCAAAAAGTCAAGATTCCGAAGTTGGAATTGAAGAAAAAGAAATAATTTTAAAGAAATTATTTGAAAATACAAGAGGGTGTGTCATAATCTATGACACACCCTCTTTTTCGTTTCTTCATTCGATGAATAATGAAGCATCCTCTTTCGAAAAATACCTTTTGTGATTTTATTTCTTCTCCAATTCCTGAAGGCTTTCCATTTTCTTTGTTTCCAGGAACTCGTAGATTCCGCAGAGATGCTCGCGGACGCGACCATGACCGAATTCGTACACCTTGCTGACCAGACCATCCAGGAAGTCTCGGTCGTGACTCACTACAATCAGCGTGCCGTCGAAATCCAGCAGCGCCTGCTTCAGTACATCCTTCGTCTTGAGATCCAGGTGGTTGGTAGGCTCATCGAGAATCAGCAGATTCACCGGCTCCAACAGCAGCTTCAGGATAGCCAGACGGGTTCTTTCACCACCCGACAAAACCTTTACCTTCTTGGTAGAATCCTCGCCACCAAACATGAATGCACCCAGCAAATCGCGAATCTTATTTCTGATTTCGCCCTTGGCAACATCATCTATCGTCTGGAAAACCGTAAGCTCGCCATCGAGCAGAGAAGCCTGATTCTGAGCAAAATAGCCAATCTGAACATTGTGTCCTAATTCCAGCTTACCCTCGTTCTGAAGCTGACCCATGATGCATTTTACAAGCGTAGATTTACCCTCACCGTTTCTTCCCACGAAGGCAATCTTGTCGCCACGCTCCACGGTAAGATTCACGCCGCTGAATATCTGCTTGTCATCAAATGCCATCGCCACGTCACTCATCTGAACCGGATAGGCTCCGCTTCTTGGACTCGGAGGAAACTTCAATCTCAGTCGGCTGGTATCCTCCTCGTCCACCTCGATCAGTTCCAGCTTTTCGAGCATCTTCACGCGGCTCTGCACCTGGAAAGTCTTCGAATACGTACCCTTGAATCGCTCGATGAAGTCCTTGGTCTCGGCAATCATCTTCTGCTGTTCCTCATATTTCTTCATCTGCTGTTCGCGGCGTTCCTTGCGCAGTTCCAGATACTGACTGTAGGTAGCCTTGTAGTCGTAGATTCTGCCCATGGTAACCTCGATGGTTCTTGTTGTAATGTCGTCTACGAATTTTCGGTCGTGACTGATCACTACTGTTGATGATGAAGTCTTCGAGCCAGCCGATAGACTCGATGTCGAGGTGGTTGGTAGGCTCATCCAGGAGCAGCACGTCAGGCGATTTCAGCAGCAGTTTGGCAAGCTCGATACGCATGCGCCAACCTCCCGAAAACTCGCTGGTAGGGCGGTTGAAGTCAGAGCGTTCGAAGCCCAGACCGAGTAGAGTCTTCTCAACATCCTCCTCGAAGTGGGTCATGTCGATTGCATAGAATTTCTCAGACAATGAAGATACCTTTTCGATGAGCTGCATATAGTCGTCGCTGTCATAATCCGTGCGGGTAGTGAGCTCGTTGTTGATGCGGTCAATCTCCGCCTGCATCTCGTGGAGATGGGCGAACGCCTGGCAGGTTTCCTCGAATACGGTTCTTTCGTCTTCGGTCATCAGATGTTGAGGCAGATAGGCGATGACGCAGTCTTTTGGAGCGGAAACGGAGCCACGTGTGGCTGTTCTTACGCCTGCGATGATCTTGAGCAGGGTACTTTTTCCTGCGCCATTCTTGCCCATCAGGGCTATACGGTCCTTCTCGTTGATCTGGAAGGAAATGTCTTTGAATAGGGTGGTGCCGCCGAATTCTACGGTCAATCCATCAACTGTAATCATATCTGTTTCTTATTCTATATGTATTATAAATTCATGTTCTTTTTATATTGTAAATCGCTTGAATAACCAAATGCCACACGGCGATGCTCCCTGATGGAAATTTCAGACAGGAGGGTTACCGATGTCCAGAGGGCCAGATCGCTTAGCGTGACAGGATAGCGGATGCTTCCCGCCGAATCTGCGCTTGCGGTTTTTGTCAGTTCAGCGGCAATGCATCTCAACATGATGTAGTCCATCCCCTGGTGATGGCTGTCGTGCTTCAGGGCTTTCTCGCCCCAGAGCTGCCATTCGCGGCTTTCGTATAGAGCCAGGATGGCGTGGTCGTCTTGCCAGGTTTCCGAGTTCATCTCCTCCAGGTAAATGCGTCGGTTCACGCCGTCCCAGATGCCCAGCGAACCCTGTACCTCAAAGTCGAGGCTTCTTGGGCGAGGCAGGGTCGTGTCATGAGTGAGTGAGATGAGCGTTCCGCCCAGGGTTTCAATCTGCGTAGAGATGATGTCGCCCAGGGTGATGGGAGTAGTATCATCTTCTGACATGTGCTGGCGAAGTCCCACCGCCTTGGTGGCGAAGGAAGTGAGCCAGGCGAGATGGTCTGTTTTCCCGATGCCCAGAATCATGCAGAGCGGACCGAGTCCATGGGTGGGATAGATGTCGGCGTTGTGGTGCGAGTAGAAACGGCTTCTCCACACGCTTTCCGTACCTTTTCGTCCACCCAGCACCCCATTGTCATCGAGCAGCAGCTTGCGCAGGTCGTGGCGGTAACCGCCTCTCATATAGATGATTTCTCCAAGTGCTCCTTCATCCACCATTCTTTTTACAGCAAGGATTTCTCGCATGAAGAGGGTGTTCTCCAGCGGAAAAACCTTTACTCCTTTCTGTTGGGCGATTTCCTGTAGCGGGGCATATTCATCCTGGCAGAGTCCGCCTTTGATTTCGAGAGCCACATGGCAGTTTCGCAGTATGCATTCTGTGGCGTGGGTGATGTGGAGGTGCCAGGGGGTGGTGATGAAAACCAGATTGGGCTGTTGCTCGTCGAGCATCATCTTGTAGGCTTCCTCGCCCTGATAGAAGGAAGCGCCCGGAGATTCCGAATCCCCGCAGCCGTTGATGTCGGCGATACCGACAATCTTATAGCTTTCAATCGTGCGTAACAGCCGCAGCAATTGTTTGCCCCGATACCCGAATCCTATCAATGCAGTCTTTATATGTTTCATCAGATTTTTCCTTTAAATTATGATACGAGAGATGTTTTGCCATTCAGGATTTTATTTTGGGTCCGGCTCTGCAGCCATCATTGGCTGATTCTCTTCAGGCAAAATATACGGCTTACTGAAGTGGAGTGGAGAAGAATTGGTTGCCGCCTCAATCTCGCCACGCAACCGTTCTTTCAATTTCGTGTTTCTGTTGTTCACAGTCAGATTTCTTACAGCATAGGCGAGGGCTTTGGGCTGACCGATGAGCACGCAGATTTTCTTGGCTCTCGTGATTCCTGTGTAGATGAGGTTGCGCTGAAGCATCACGAAATGAGTCATCAGAATAGGGATGACCACGATGGGATATTCTGAACCCTGACTCTTGTGGATGGTGGTGGCGTAGGCCAATGTCAACTCATCCAGCTCCGCTGCCTCGTATTCAGCTGAATGGTCCTCGAAACTCACGGAGATGGTGCGATCTTCCATATTCACTTTCTCTATGGTTCCGATGTCGCCATTGAATACATTCTTGTCGTAATTATTTCTAATCTGCATTACGCGGTCGCCCAGTTTGTAGGTGGTTCCGCCACGGCTGATTCCCAGGTTGGATGTGTTGAGTGCCTGCTGCAGCATCATGTTCAGATTGGCTGCACCTACCACGCTTCTCTGCATCGGGGTAAGCACCTGGATGTTACTCTGTGGCTGATTGTAAGCTTTTGGTAAACGATATTTTACAAGATTCACGATTTCCGTAGCCACTTGCTCCGGGTCTTCATTCTTGATAAAGAAGAAATCGGTCTGCTTGCCGTTGCTCGTGTCCGGATAATATCCCTGGTTGATGGCGTGGGCACTCATGATGATTCGGCTCGACTGCGCCTGTCGAAAGATGCGGGTGAGTCGGATGACCGGAATTTTCTCTGAGTCGATGATGTCGCGCAGAACGTTTCCGGCTCCCACACTCGGCAGCTGGTCAATGTCGCCCACCAGCACCAGGCGCATGTGCTCCGGAATCGCCTTCATCAGATTATACATCAGGATGATGTCTATCATCGAACACTCATCCACGATCAGCGCATCACCCTCCAGCGGGTTCTCTTCGTTGCGCTTGTATCCGTCCTGCGGATTAAACTCCAGCAGTCGGTGGATGGTCTTGGCTTCCATACCCGTGGCCTCGCTCATTCGCTTGGAAGCTCTGCCCGTAGGAGCCGCCAGCAGAATCCTCATCCCTGCCGTTTTGTAAGCAGAAATGATACCTTGCGTCGTCGTGGTCTTTCCTGTTCCGGGACCACCCGTCAGCACCATTACTTTAGAACGTACTGCCTGCTCAATGGCGGCAATCTGCACCTCGTCGTATCTGATGCCTGAAGCTTTTTCCATCGCCTGGATGTCGGCCTGCATATTGAAGAGGGTAGGACCCTGACCATGCATCAACTCCAGCAGTTTCTTAGCCGTTCCTCGTTCAGAATGATAGAAGGGAGGCAGATAGATGGCTTCGTTCTCACGGATGAGATTTTCTGATATGATCATTTCCGCTATGGCTTGTCTGATAGGTTCTTCATCGGCTTCGAGCAGTTTCTTGGCGGCTTCTATAAGCTGTTCTTCTACAGCATAAACGTGACCTTCGTTGGAAAGTTCGTTTAGGGTGTAGCTGATTCCGCTCTTGCATCTTCTCAGATCGTTCTTCTCATAACCCATCTTGCTGGCTATTCCGTCGGCGGTTTTGAATCCAATGCCCCAGATATCATCGGCAAGACGGTAGGGATTCTCCTTCACGTTGTCGATGCTTTCCTTGCCATACTGTCGGTAAATCTTGGCGGCGTAAGCAGTGCTCACGCCATACTGCTGCAGGAAGATCATCACGTTCTTGATGTCCTTCTGCTTCTCCCAGCTGTCTCGGATTTTCTCCACGCGTTTCTTGCCGATTCCGGCAACCTCGTAGAGTCGTTCGATGTCATCTTCTATTACCTCGATGGTTTCCGTTCCGAATCTCTCTACTATCAGATGTGCAAACTTCGGACCGATACCTTTCACCAGTCCGCTGCCCAGGTATTTCTCGATTCCATATACGGTGGCAGGCATTACCTCTTCCCAGGTTTCGCAGGCAAACTGCTGTCCGTATCGCTTGTCCATCTTCCAGTCGCCATTGCACAGCAGTACCGCTCCCACTGGAACATCCAGCAGGTTTCCCACCAGGGTAACCAGGTCGGAATATCCCTTCACCTTGACTTTCATCACGGAATATCCGTTCTCCTGATTCTGGTAGGTAATCCGTTCTACCACGCAGCGTATCTTGATCATACCTTCTTTAATATATTACCTTCTTCAAAATATTATCTTTCGATGATGTGATTGATAACGATTCCTGCTATAGCCATTCCGAATGTAGCGGTGATGTGGCAGAGTGAGCCGTTGATCTGTGGCTTCGTAGATGTCCATTCGTCCTCTACGAGTCGCTGGTCGCTCATGTTCTGCATCGGTTTTTCCTCGCTGAACACGCACAGGAATTTGCGGCGGGGGAAGGTCTTGTTCTTCTTGAATTTCTTGCGCAGGGCTCTTGCCAGCGGATCGCCATCAACCTTCCAGAACTCAGCCTTCCTCACCATGAAAGGGTCGCGGCGGAGGGCTGCTCCCATCGAAGATACGAAGGTGATTTCCTTCGGAAGGGCAGTGGCACGCAAAATCAGGTCGGCCTTGTCCTTCAGCGAGTCTATGGCGTCGATGATGTAGTCGTATTCCTCCATGTGGAACTCTTCTGCGGTTTCTGCCTGATAGATTTTCTGATAGGCCGTGATGTTGGCTTCAGGGTTGATTTCCAGCAGGCGGTCGCGCAGCGCATCTACCTTCACCTGTCCGATGGTGCGGCTTGTTGCCATCAGCTGGCGGTTGCAGTTGGTCACGCATACGCGGTCGCTATCCACGATGGTGATGTTGCGCACGCCGCTGCGCACCAATCCCTCTGCGCACCATGAACCCACGCCTCCGATTCCGAAGATGAGCACTCGTGCTTGCTGAATTTTTTCAAGATTATCTTTTCCCAGGAGCAGTTCTGTGCGTCGCTGCATTCCCTGCTCCATTGTTGTGATTTGATTTCCCATTCAATTATCTTTTTTATTATCTTTCAACTTTGCTTTGCGCAATTCAGGTGCAAAGATACAAATAATAATTCGAAAAGTAATCATCCGACTGTTTTTTTGTTTAGAAAAATCTTCCTATTCTTCCACAATCTGCATGATGCGCCTGATGCTTCTGTTGCAATGGTTGATGATGAGCGGAACACGTTCTACCACCACCATGGATGTGTCGAGGCCCAAAGCCTTAGGCTCGTCAATGCCTATCTTGCCGATAAGGGCATAGATGGTCATCAGCAGGTTCTGTTGACGGTTGTCGGAACTCTCCGGGTAATATACGCGGTGGATGATGATGAAGCGGAAGTCGCCAGGTATTCCGTTTTTGCGGAGCGAAGGATAGGTGCTTCTCAAATCCACCTTCCTGCTTGTCACCAGGTCTTCTACCACTTGTCGCAGATAGAGGCTCACCCTAGGCTCAATGCGGAAACCTATGCGCATGGTTACACTGTAGAGGGTGTCGGGAACCAGGGTCTCGCAACTGTACTCCAGCGTGTCAGGAGTATCAGCAAATTCCAGATTGATAAGCCAGTAATGGTCAGCACGCTTAGGCTGCTTGTTGATGATGGAATAGAGCAGCTTGTCATCCACCGCACCTTCCTTCTCGGCATGGTTCACATAAACCAGATTGGATGCGTACTTGGGGATGCTCTCGTCGGCCTTGATATCGGAGATAATCTGATAATACTCATTCAGCGGTTTGGTGCTGATGTAATGATGGCGGATCTTGATGGCGCGGACCCATACATACATCATCAGGAACAGGATTCCGCCAATCAGCATCGTACACCATCCTCCTGCGAGGAATTTTGACAGGTTGGCTGCAAGGAAAATGCCCTCGATAACGCAATATGCGCCCATAAAGAGCAGGATGAAGATGCGCGCCACACCCTTGGTGCGCAGGTAGAAACCGAGCAGCAGGGTGGTCATCAGCATAGTGATGGTGATGGCGAGACCGTAGGCTGCCTCCATGTGCGAGGAGTCACGGAAGAGCAGGATGATGAGAACCACACCGATGTACATGGCGCGATTGATTACCGGGATATAGAGCTGTCCCTTTACATGGGTAGGATGCTTGATTCGCATGCGTGGCCAGAAGTGCAGGTTCATGGCTTCGCTCAATATGGAGAAGGTGCCGCTGATAAGGGCCTGACTGGCAACGATTGCCGCACCCGTGGCCATGATGATGGCAAAAATCAGCATGTTCTGGGGCATGATGGAAAAGAACGGATTCACGGAGGAGGCAGTCTGAATATGGTTCAGCACCCATGCTCCCTGACCCAGATAGTTGAGGATGAGCATGGCCTTTACGAAAAGCCAGCTGATGGTGATGTTCTTTCTGCCGCAGTGACCCAGGTCGGAGTAAAGTGCCTCAGCACCGGTGGTACAGAGGAACACGGCACCCAGAATCAGGAACCACTCTGGAGATTTTGCCAGCAGCATGGCAGCATAGTAGGGGTTGAAGGCCTTCAGAATCAATGGGTAAGAGGTGATGCTGAAAGCTCCCGTTACGCCCAGCAGCAGGAACCATATCAGCATGAATACTCCGAACGACTTGCCGATGCTCTCTGTGCCAAAGCGTTGCACAAAGAAGATGATGGTGATGATGCCCAGTGTGATGGGGATGACTGGCAGGTGGGGACTGATGCTTTCGAGTCCTTCGATGGCTGTGGTAACCGTGATGGCAGGGGTGATGATTCCATCTGCCAGCAGAGTGCTGGCGCCGATGATGGCCAGTAAGTAAATCCACTTTCTCTTCATCTTGCGCAACAGGGCGTAGAGGGCGAGAATGCCTCCTTCTCCATTGTTGTCGGCACGCAGCGCCACACATACGTATTTGATGGTGGTCTGCAGGGTGAGTGTCCAGATGATGCACGACAATGCACCCAGGATGGTGCTCTCGTTGATGGCTTCGCCCGTGTGCAGAATGGCCTTCATCACGTAGAGTGGGGATGTACCTATATCTCCAAACACAATGCCCAGAGTGATGAGTAATCCCAGGAAGCCTACTCGATGATGGCAGGCTACTGAACTTTCCGAATTTTCTCTCATATAACTTCTCTTATTTGATTAAAATATTATCCTTTTAAAATTAAGGAATTATCCCTTTAAATTAAGGAATTATCCTTTGTATTATCCTTATTAGAACATAATATATCCCTTTTTGATTATAAATTTGGGTGCAAAGGTATGAACATAAGTGGTAAAAGATGATTGGTTTAACAAGATTTATCCGTTTTAACTTCCGTTACATTTGTCTGTAAATGACTGGTTGGAAGATGTAAAAAGGTGATATTCTTTCTTGGAGTCAAAAAAAGCCCCATCAACTATCCGAATCTTCATTCATGCTGAAATCGGAAAGTTGGTGGGGGCATCTGATGAAGGTCACCCAAGTAGGTGGGGATCATCAGATGAATGGATTTAGTTTAAATCAGTCAATATCAATTAATTGAAAATGCTTGTTGAAGGTCAAATCCAATCCGTTAACCAGTTCTACCTCATATTCTTTCTTATTCATTTCAATCTTTTTTACTGATTGTCCTGCATAATTATCCATCAGGTAATTCCTGATGGCTTGCGGAATCAGCTGGTCTGGCACGATGGCCTGCTTGCAGTCGACCTCTTTGTCGAACTCCAGCTTCGTGCCATTCTGTAGAACCACATCATAGCTCTTGTTGATACCCCCCGTCTCAATGGTAGCAAGCATCACCTTCTGATTGTTGAAATGGTTGCTGAGTAAGGTTTGAGCCTTTGCCGGGAGTGCATTAACGGCGATAGGCTTGTCATTGCCTGCATTTGCTGCCATATTGCATGATAGCATGCAGCAAATGGCAATCATCAAAATTCTTATCATTCTTTTCATAAGCTACAAATTAAATTTTTATAATACTTAAATTGTGATGGATGTTTAAACATCATCTTATAATTAGACGTAACTCGTGCCTGAAAGTTTAACTCGTGCCTGAAAGTTTAAAGAGAATGTGTAAATGCGTCATCAGCACAGGCTGCTCATGGTGGATGATGATTCGGATTACGGCTGTGTGATTTTTGCCCTAATCCGGCTCAGGCTTGCCTGCGTTACACCTAAATAGGTGGCGATGCTTCCCAATGGCAACCTTTGTAATAAGTCTGGTTCTTTCTCTAGCAGCTCCTTGTACCTTTCCGAAGCGATGGCGGATAGCATGGAAATAAGTCGTTCCTCGGTGGCAAGCAGCTCCATCTCTGCATAACGCCGCCCCCAATTGGCGATGTGTAAATCATCCAAGAACAATGCTTTCAGCTGTTTTCTTTCCAATTTATATAAGACCGAATCTTCCATCAACTCCATCGTCTCATATCCTGGCTCGTCGTTCACATAGCCTTTCAAGGAGACAATAGTCGCTCCCTCTTTGCCAAACCAAAAGGTAATTTCCTTTCCGTCCACTGAAGTATATGCGCGGACAATGCCTTTCTTGATGAAAAAGATGTTCTTCTCCACCTTACCTCTTTCCAACACCCGGAATCCTTTGGGATATGAAACTTCCGTTAAGCATCGCTGCAATTTGTCCAAAGACGCATCCGGCATGGCGTATCTCTTATTAATGATTTCTTTTATATCCATATTCTTTTTTGCTGTATTTGGTGTGCAAAATTATAAAATTTCACACGAAAACGAAAGTGAATGGTTGTTTTTTTGCAAATGCAAAATCCGTTTTTGTCAAATGCAAAAAGCTTTTAGTTTTTTTTTGCTTACTTTTGCACCCGAATTTAAAATTATAAAATGAATTAATAAATATAACAAACAAATAAATTAATAAATATGAATTGGATAATTTTATTGTTCGCAGGATTGTTTGAGGTGAGCCTCACGTTCTGCTTGGGAAAAGCGAGAGCAGCATCAGGAATTTGGTTTTATCTGTGGGGGAGCGGTTTCCTTGCTTCCACCATTCTGAGCATGGCTTTGCTCGCCAAGGCGGTGCAGACTTTGCCTTTGGGCACGGCCTACGCCATCTGGACAGGCATCGGGGCAGTGGGTACGGTTTTGATAGGAATATTCGTTTTCAAGGAACCAGCCACTCCCATCAGGCTTTTCTTCCTCTTCACGCTCATTGCTTCCTTGATTGGATTGAAGATTGTGTCATATTAAAAAAAAGAGGCGAAAAATGAAGTATGAATTGAGAGAGAACCAAGGCATTCCGGCACCTCTGCTGGCTCTGATGGCAGTAGCTACCGGACTTTCTGTTGCCAACTGCTATTACAACCAGCCCTTGCTGGGCAGTATGGCAAAAGAGTTTGCGGTAACAGACTTTTCTGCCAGCATGGTAGCTACCTTGACCCAGATAGGCTATGTGGTAGGACTTGTATTTGTCATTCCGCTTGGTGATCTGGTTTCACGAAAGAAGCTGATACAGACCAATTACATCGTTTCTTTGTGCGCCTTGCTTGCCATAGCCCTTGCTCCGAACATCTATTGGGTGTGGGGCGCATCCCTGGTTGCTGGCGCATCTTCGGTAATGCCGCAGTTCTTCATCCCGCTGGTGTCTTACCATTCCACGCCTTCACACAAGGTGCGCAATGTGGGAATCATACAATCCTGCCTGCTCGTAGGCATTCTAGGTTCACGTGTCTTCAGCGGTCTGCTGGCCGACGAATGGGGATGGCGTTCTGTTTATCTTGTGGCTAGCGTGTTTATGCTCGGATGTTTTCTGCTCATTCACGGGATGCTGCCAGTGTTGTCTGCCCGTTCGCAGGAAAACTATGCAGGGTTGATGAAATCATTGTTGCGCCTGCTCCTCAAATACCCATACTTGCAAATCGCGTCGCTAAGGGCGGCATTGGCGTATGGTTCCTTCTTCGCCTTATGGAGTTGCCTGGCCTTCCGGATGAAGCAGGCGCCTTTCTTTGCTGGCGACGACATGATTGGAGCTCTCGGTTTGTGCGGACTGGCAGGTGCATCTACGGTGGTCTTCATCAGCGACTACGTCCAAAAGTATGGTGCAAGGTTCTTCTCTGTTGCCGGAGGATGCGTCTTGTTGGCTGCCTGGCTGCTGGCATTTTGGGGGAATGACAGCTACTTGTGGATAATAATAGCCATCTTGCTGATTGATGCCGGTATGCAATGCATCCATTTGTCGAATCAGACCAGCGTAGTAGCCCTTGACACATCTGCCATCAACCGTATCAATACCGTTTATATGACCATTTATTTCCTGGGTGGTTCTGCCGGAACTTTCGCTTCTGGCCTGTCCTGGCAGCATTATGGATGGACAGGCGTGGTGGGGGTAGGGGGTGCCTTTACCGTGGCTTCCTTGCTCGTAAACTGCATCAAGCCTAGTGGCAAGCCCCAAACCCACCACCACAAATGGTAGGAAATTAAATACATAAGACCGCTAACCGTTAAATATCATTAATGCAATAAACCCTTTTAAGTTTAACAAATCAAAAGAAATGGTTTTGGTAGAAACCATGATGCTTTCGTGTCGAATTTACTCCAATCAAATGTTTATAAGCGTATAATAAATTTAATAAAATAATGATGAAATTTATAGCAGTATCATTTGCATTGATGTTCGCCATGAACATCAGTGCAGCGAAGAAATCAAAGGTTACGCCTTTGCAGTTTGATCCTGATTGCGGAACGAAAGCGTCATTGACCATGACGGATGGTAGAGTGGTAAACTATACAGCTTATACCAAGCTCTATTTCGTGACCCATGTGGAGGATTCCACCTATCAGTATATGAATGTCTTTGTACCGGGGTTCTGATGTAAACTTCACTTCTTGGAGTGCTGAAAAAGCCGGAACTGTTGTTTCTGAGGAAGTTAAGGAAAATGCCCGTCTGTTGAATCCGATGAATTTCATTGGCGATGGCGTTTCATCTGTTGCTCCCCACTGGTATATTCGTCATGGTGCCCGCGACAGAGATACAGCCTTTTCTGTCTCCATCAATCTGGCTACCAAACTGCAGAACTCGGGCAAGGATGTTAGCTTCAAGCTTCCTTGGAACCGTCCTCATAGCGGCGACTATGCCTTGAACGAACTATTTGCCTGGTTAGCAAAAATCTTGTAAAAAGGGATTGAATCCATTTCGATGGTCGTAAAAAAATAATTGACTGAGCCCACTTAAAGTGGGCTCAGTCATATAATTGTTATTTTATCTTGTTATATTCCTCATCGCTCACAGCCTCCTGCCATTCGTTGGATGTGTTCTCGCCAGGAATTTCAAAGGCGAGGTGGGCAAACCAGCTGTCTTTTGCGGCACCATGCCAATGCTTCACGTTGGC
>OHZT01000061.1_pt1 | contig 26450 bp, 19 predicted proteins | sample 1580571 | NCBI WGS metagenome assembly OHZT01 (sample SAMEA3882537, study PRJEB24775) | human gut metagenome | biome: human-associated habitat; feature: intestine environment; material: feces | place: Netherlands | collected 2009/2010 | reverse complement strand
TAAGTTGTCGCTCAAATTCTTTTTCCGTATAAATTTTAACCTTCATACTACGCCTCCTCTTCCCGAAGTCTTCTCAACAAATCACGAGCATTCATCGGCTTAGTCCCATTCTTCTTATGGGCTTCCAGTTCATCAAGAGCACGGTTGAGACTTTCTGCCACATAGGCTTCCTGCTCTGCCTGGCTCATATAAGTTTCCTGATAACTGTTTCCTGATTTGGAGATAGAACTGGCTAATTTTTCAGCATAGTCTTTGAGCTTAGCGACAAATTCGTCAAGCGTATATTGACCTGTAGAAGGTACTTGAAACTGAATATTAATCGTTTCCATATTATTCCTTTCTTTTAAATTAACGCCACAAAATTAAGGAAAAGAATTGGAAATGCCAAGGAAAAGAACAACTTTCTTTAGTTTAAGATACGAAAAAAAACTATCAATACCAGATTTTGAATGCAGTACACGATATGATGCAAATTGGATCATGTAATCTGCATCGTGCTATTTGCATCATTCTTTTATTTTCCTTTTCAACCCAGCCTAATAAAACAAGGGAGCGAACTGCATCGCAACGCAGCCCGCTCCCTTATCTATACAGATGATTGAATTTAATCTACCTTTTCGATAATCTTCATTCCCTCTTCCACTGCCTGCATGTTCAGTGGAATCAAACCATGATGGCGCTCTGGCAATGACTTGTAAAGCGCCTTGTTCAAACCATCGGTGCTCACAACAGGACAAACCTTCAGCAGACCGCCCAAAACAATCATATTGAACACCTTGGAGTTTTTCATCTCGGCAGCCTTGTCCATCGCATCAATGCGATAAATGGTGATGTCCTTGCGCTGTGGAGGATTCATCACACCATAGCCATCATAAATCAGGATGCCGCCTGGCTTAATCTTCGGCTCAAACTTGTCGAGCGACGGCTGGTTGAGCACGATGGCTACATCATAATGGCTCAGGATAGGCGAAGAGATGCGACTGTCGCTCACAATGACCGTTACATTGGCTGTACCGCCACGCTGCTCTGGTCCGTAAGCAGGCATCCAGGTTACCTCCTTATCCTCCATCAGTCCTGAATAAGCCAGAATCTTTCCCATAGAGAGAACGCCCTGACCGCCAAAACCGGATATAATGATTTCTGTCTTCATTGTTCTAATCTTTTGTAAATGCCAAATTCAACATTCAACATTCAACATTCAACATTCAACATTACATGTTCGTTGTATCCTTCAGGTCACCCTTAGGATACTGCTTAAACATGTTCTCTTCCATCCACTTGTTAGCCTCAACAGGTGAGAGTTTCCAACCACTGTTGCAGGTAGAAACAATCTCTACCAGGCTGGAGCCCTTGCCCTGCATGCTTGCCTCGAACGCCTTGCGGATAGCCTTCTTTGCCTTCTTGATGCTTGCCACGGTCTCCACACTCTGGCGGGTTACATAACAAGTACCCTGCAGATGGCTTGCCAACTCGGTAATATTGAGTGGATAACCATGAAGATCAGCATCTCTACCATAAGGACAGGTAGCAGTCTTCTGACCCAACAGGGTGGTTGGCGCCATCTGTCCGCCGGTCATACCATAGATGGCATTATTGATGAAGATGATGGCGATATGCTCACCACGGTTCAGGGCGTGGATAGTTTCGCAGGTACCGATGCACGCCAAATCGCCATCGCCCTGATAAGTGAAGACGAGACGATCAGGCCACAAGCGCTTGATACCCGTAGCTACAGCAGGTGCACGACCATGAGCAGCCTCCTGCCAGTCAATATCCAAATAGCGATAAGCAAAGACAGCGCAGCCCACCGGACATACGCCTACCGTCTTATCCTCCATGCCCATCTCCTCGATAACCTCGGCAACGAGCTTATGAACTACGCCATGCGAACACCCCGGGCAATAATGCATCGGGGTATCGTTCATCAGCGTAGGCTTCTTATATACCAGATTCTCTGGTGAAATTATATCATTCATTTTATTAACTTCTTTAATGCTTCAACGATTTCCTCCGGCTCCGGTACGATACCGCCCAGACGACCAAAGTGCTCCACAGGAGTCTGACCATTCACAGCCAGTCGCACATCCTGAACCATCTGACCGGCATTGATTTCTACAACCAGAATGCCCTTCTTGGTCTTGGCGAGTTCATGAATCTCCTTTTCAGGGAAAGGCCAGAGGGTGATAGGACGGAACAATCCTACCTTGATGCCCTGCTCACGCGCACTCTCGATGCTCTTCTCGGCAATACGTGCCGCACTACCGAAGGCTACGATAACATAGTCGGCATCATCCATCTGCTCGGTTTCATAACGAACCTCGGTTTCACGGATTTTTCTGTATTTCTCCTGAAGAGCAATATTGCGCTCCTCCATCACCTCAGGCTTGAGTTCCAGAGAGGTCATGATGTTGACTGGACGACTCTTCGGACGGCCGATGGTAGCCCAAGGACATTCCTTCGCAATCTCCTCCTCAGTACGTCGAGGCTTGACAGGAGGCAGAACCACCTTCTCCATCATCTGACCAATGACACCATCGCTCAGAATCATCGCAGGATTGCGATACTTAAAGGCAAGCGTAAAGGCGAGATCAACGAAATCAGCCATCTCCTGAACAGAAGCAGGAGCCAGCACAATCACATTATAGTCGCCATTACCACCACCGCGGGTAGCCTGGAAATAATCACTCTGGGATGGCTGGATGGTACCCAGACCCGGACCGCCACGCTGCACATTGACGATAACGCCCGGAATCTCAGCACCTGCCATGTAAGAGATACCCTCTTGCATCAAAGCCACACCCGGACTTGAAGAAGTGGTAATGACACGCTTACCGGCACCGGCGCCACCATAAACCATGTTGATAGCCGCCACCTCACTCTCAGCCTGCAGAACCACCATACCTGATGTTTCCCATGGCTTGAGCAGAGCCAGCGTCTCTATAATCTCACTTTGAGGTGTGATAGGATAGCCGAAGAAACCATCCGCACCACATCTGATACAGGCATGGGCTATCGCCTCATTGCCTTTCATTAATGTAACTTCCTGATTTGCCATTATTTAGTCCTCCTTCTTACGATAAACAGTGATACAGCCGTCCGGACACACGATGGCGCACGAAGTGCAACCAACACACGCATCAGGTACAGCTGCCTCTACATAACGGTAACCATGCACATTGACTTTTTTCTCTGCCAATGCGATGACATGCTGAGGACAAGCCTCCACACAGAGCGAGCATCCCTTGCAACGCCCGGTGTCGACTACAATAGCCCCTTTAATCTTACTCATATTCTAATTTCTTACTAATTATCTTTACCATTGGAGTAAACAAAGCTCCTGCTGTCCACATGTCGGTTGTTATGGATTGTAGTAGTCTTTGCAATAAAAGCTCATGATATCATCCAGCATCTCCTTGGCTGCTACGGCAGGGCTCTCCGGATCGAGGGCAATGGCCTCCATATAGCAGTCGAGGGCACGCTTAAAGTCACCCTGCTTGCGCCAGGCGTTACCTTGCTGATAATATTCTTCTGCTGTCATTTACTCTTCTCCTTTTTAAGTTTTGCTCTGCGAAATTACTAATTTTCGGCTAAGAAAAAGAATATAAGCCTAAGATTTAAACTATATTAATGTAGTTTTTCACAAAAATGCGCACACTATAATTCAGTGTGCAATTTTTATGAAAGATGTGCATTATTTCTACTAATATATCCTATAAAAACACAATTCGTCATTTACCGCAGTTTTTTACGATAAATGACAAGCAGTACGATTCCCCTTAACAAGAGGTAGAGAATGAAGGCCAACCACAGGGCATGATTGCCCAGGAAAGGATGCAAGCCGAAGAACAGACCGAAGAACGAAGCCGAGGCTACGGCGGTAGAACAGAGCATCGACTTAGACTGGGTGATGCCTACAAAGATGCCATCGAAGACGAATGCCGACATGCCAGACAGCGGAATCAGCACAGCCCACCAGAAATATTCGCCCGATGCAGCTATCACCTGCTTATCGCTCGTGAGCAAAGAGAGGAAATTCTCGCCACCCACTATATATAATAAGGTGAAACCTACAGCCACGACAGCTCCAAAACCCATCGTTCTTCTGACCACCTCGCGGAATGCCCCCATGTTTCGGGCTCCGTAATACTTGCCGCTCAACGCCTCTGCCGCATAGGCAAAACCATCCATAAAATAAGAGAAGATGGTAAAGAGCGTCATCAGCAGCGTATTCACAGCCAGCACGATGGTACTCTCCCTGGAACCTGCCGCCGTAAAGAAGAGGTTGACCGCCACCAGACAGAGGGTGCGGAGAAAGATATCCTTATTGAGCGAGAAAAACTGCTTCAGCGGTTCGACAGCAAAGAGATGCCGGCGATAGTCATACTTGCTTAACCGGCGATAATGGAAGCGATAGAACAGACATGCCATCAGGAATCCCCACCATTGGGCAATGACCGTTCCGAGCGCCACACCTTCTACCGTCATACCGCCGACAAAGACCAGCAGCAGAGAGGCTATGATGTTCACCACATTCTGCGTCAGCGATACCATCATCGGAATGCGCGTGTTCTGCATACCGATAAACCAGCCCGTAAATCCGTAGAGTCCGAGCACTGCCGGGGCTCCCCAGATACAGACATAACAGTATCTCCGTGCCAGTTCCACGACATCCGCTTCCGGCGACATCGCCCAAAGTCCGCAGCCTATCAGCCATTTCTGGAGAACGAAGAACAGCACTCCTATCCCCACACCGATACTCAGAGAGCGCACCAGGAGCCTCAGCACCTCAGCCAGATCTCTCCTTCCCAAAGCCTGCGAAGTCATTCCGCTGGTTCCCATTCTCAGGAATCCGAAAAGCCAGTAGATGACATTGAATAGCATCGACCCTACGGCAATGGCTCCTATGTAAGCCGCATCGCCGATATGCCCGACGATGGCGACATCCACCAAACCCAAAAGCGGTACCGTGATATTGGATATTATCGACGGCACCGCTAATTGTAATATTCGTTTATTCACCTTTTTCAATTCTTAAACCTCATTTAGTTTTACCGGTATATGACCTTCAAGCTGTAACCACCTCTTTTAGAATTAAAAAATATACTCAATAAACTTACATTCATTTCGCTATTACCATCTGCTTATCAGCGAAAGCGCTACAAGCGTCAACCAAAGCCAACAGTTTGCTCCAGTTTGAGACAGGTTCCACTCTATGAGCAAAACATTTGCGCACATACACTTTTACACTTTCATTTCCAGCGGTAGCCTTAACCGTAAATTCTCCACACTCATTAGCCACCGAAGTCTCAATCTTCTTTAATGCTTCAGCAGAGACCTTATATCCTTTCGGCAACGGAATCTCTATATTCCATTCATCAACAAACGCCATCTTGCGCCAAACATCATCGATACGCTCTCGATCCTTGCCTTCTAGTTTCAACGAACTTCCTATTAACTTACCTACCGACAACAAATAGTTATTTCCAGCGCGTTTCACCATTCCATCCATCACATAATCTACATGATAAACAAAGTTAGAACTATCTCGACGGATTCCCACGCAATCTACTCCATAGCCACCGACTTGCACAGGATCAGCATCGTGATAACTACTGATTTCAGCCTTAAACGGATCTATGGCATTTTTCCGAAATTCATTGAAAGCTCCTTTTAATTCAGCAGATTCCTTCTTAGTATAACAAGAGTACGGATCTTTGTCGTCGTATTTCAAATATCGCCAATAAGCTTCAAGTTGGCTTGAACCAAAAAGCGTGTTATCAGGACTCACCAAAGACTGGCCGTACATTTTCTGTTCACCCGAATAAGTTACCTTCCTACTGATATCAAGTTTAGTACCATCAAGTTTAACCACCATATCATTCACCGACTTATTGTCTTCAGCTTGACTCACAGGTATCGTTATCTGTTCCTCGGAATCTTGCATATACGCCTTTCTTCCTTGATATATATAAGGTATCTCGGAAGCAACCTTAGGATAAGTCCCAGGGAAGTAATACACATCAGTTCCCTTAAGGCGGAAGAACCAAGATGTAGAATTATAATTAATCAGTTTATCAACAGGCAATGCACCAAACGGAGTAGTAATGCCCATTTCTATTTCCACGCCCAATTTACGCAAATAATTAGCCACTGTATTAAAAGCCCTCTGAGAAGATCCACTACTAACATACTCAAAAGAATAAATACGGTCAGCTTTCTCCTCGGCAGACATCCCCTCTTTTTTGGCAGACTTGAAGACGCTCTTATACGTACTAGGAAGACCAGCAGGAGAATATCCCCCCTTAGACACATAAGATTTCAGCAATTTCCAATCGTCTTGCAGGATTGGTGTTACATCAGGATTGCCTCGAACACCTTTTTGGCGCATAGCCTTCTCTACTACTGCCACTTTAGCCTTGGTCGGGGTAATATACATCTCTATAAAAGGTGACTGCTCCAAAGAATTATACCAAATGGATGATTCTGCATCTATCGGCTTATCCATAACCATATCAAGCACTGCATTTTTGTCCTTGTCTGTGGTCTGAGTAAAATCAGGGGCACCATTCATCGTCCGATAGACGGTGGCCAGACTTTGGTCTAGCACACAGTGAACCTTGGTATAAAGGACAGGTTCGTCTTGACGAAGAACAAAATAGAAAGGATCCAGCTGTTGTTCCTGTGTATCTATTTGGTCTAGAGAAAAGACATCAATACAATCTCCCACTTCCAAACCAGGCACAGCTATCTTCTGACTCAAGTCCTTGTCATTTTTGCCTTCCTTGACATCTACATAGTCATCTAAACTTACTTCCTGTACGTTACCATTCTTCTTTATAACACGAATGCCAAGCACCGTTTGCGTTTTATGATGATATCCCCAGGTCCACTTTCTACTTTTCGTCTTGAAAGTAAACTCAGAATAATCCTTCAACGCCTTTTTGTCATTGATTTGAATTAACATACGCTCCATATCCGTACAGTCTATCTGACGAGTAAGGCGAAGATTGAGCACCAGATCAGCCGTTGCCTTACGATAATAATCCGTGCTCAACTCCCGATAATAAGATAGTATGACGGCCGAAGCATTCTTGTATCTGTCGGGAACCGTTCGTTTTTGAAAGTCAGCAGGCGTACTGCTCCAAACTTCTTGCCGCACCTTTTGCGCCAACTTCAAATAATCAGCTTTCTCGTCAGCATTCACTGACAACGTAAAGAGCTGTACCAACAGAATACTGAAGACAACTCGGATTACTTTAATCTTTCCCATAATTCAACTTTTTGACTATGAATAATACATTTAACTCATTTTTCCTTTAATACTACTTGCTCATTACAAGCTGCTCCCCAATCACTTATAATCTTATTCCAAGCAGGGATTTCGCTTCGCGGAACACGTCTGTGGTGTATTACATACTCCTTATGCATAACAATCTGATTGCCTGTTTGAGAATAAGTGCGACAAAAATCAACCCATGCAGTATGAATCTGATAAGGTGCGGGGAGACTACTGACCTCCATTTTCTCTGGAATCAAAATCTTTACATCACGTACTTCCTTAGACCGCAAGTCTATCATGTAATCGGAAACCCGTTTGGTTGTATCCACTGGAGTCAGAAAAAGGCTCTCATCGAGATTGGCATCTAAATAAACACTACCGTCAACCAGTTGCCCAGCTCCCTTTTTCATAAAAAAAGCAGTGATATTCAAAGACTCATCCCGAGGACGATTTCCCGTCATCACTATATCCCCTATCTTATCCAATCGTTCACCAGCCCCCATCGCTGCCACCAAGGCCTTCTCTTTTTCATCTTGTGCCGTAGCGTCATTCCCCACTAGTATCCAAGACTTCATATCGCCCTTCCATTTAGAGTACAATTTTCCCTTTATATCGTAGTTTCCATCATCCCCAGATTCTAAGGTTGTCTGATATGTTATAGAAGAAAAGCAAGAATCAGCAGCCAGCTCAGGTAACTTATTCATACGAAAGCTATCTGCGTCTTCTACCAAAGCCATCCTTCCTTGTATATTGTCTGGCACATAGCCTAGAGGAACATATGGATTCGTAGCATCCAGATAATATGGCTTTCCCTGATAGAAAACCGTACATATCGCATGATCAATAGATGCAATAGAAGGATTTTCCTGCAAAGAATAAGGTACATCCCATGTCCCTATATCCGTTTGACGAGCATCAAAGCCTTGAACCTTGAGCAAGGTTTTGAGCAAAAGAGCCATAGCCTTGCAATCACCATAACGCTTACGAATAGTTTCAGCAGGTGTTGCTGGTTGATGGGCAGAAATGCCTGCCTCAAAAGCCAAATATCTGATATTCTGCTGTACCCAGGCATAAGTATTGGCTATCTTGTCATAATCGTTTTTTGCCCCTTTCTGTATCTCTCTTAGTATTTCTTCTTGATTAGGAATAGAGCAATCCACATTAGCCAACTGATGAGACCAGACAAACATATCTTGCAGACTTTGGAATGCTCCCAACACCAAGAGATGAGGAGCACTATATCCCCAAGATGGAGAATTAGGTTCTATCTGCTGTGCAGGTAAGGAATGAATCACATAAGTAAAAACGGAATCTCCCTCTGCATTACATGTAGTACTTTTCTCTATACCAGCAGGAAGATTATATTCTTTTATCCGAAACTGCTGGAAGGCTTTTGGCTTGATTACCTCTATCTTCTTATGCTCTACATAATTAGCTTCACACAAAGGAATAGTTGTGAAATAAATAGGATTGAGATAGGTTCGAGTAAAAGAAGCCTTCAGAGTCTTGCCAACCTTTGGAATCTGATAGCTAAAGTAGCAAATCTTGGTATCATCGTAAAAGACATTACGAGGAATGGCTGACTTGTATTGTGCATACCCCTTACACTGTGCCTTGTCCAAACGAATAAACTCTCCGTAATAAGCACATGGTTGAACTAGAGCGGAATATTGGGTTACACCATACTCATAATCCGTAGTGTTAACAACAATAGTCTTACCTGCGTCATCAGTTTTGAAGACGTATCTATCATTGCATTGCAATATATGCACATTGTCATCAGCTTTTTGAGCCGAGATGGGTTGCAAAAAAGCGAAGAGCAATACCAGCATACTATCTAAATCAGCAAGTCTGTATTGGAGCATTTTTCTCATTTTCATTATACTCTGCTTCTTTTATTTATTCTGTTTGCAAAAATAAGAAAAAAAAACGAGAACAAAGGATAAGAAAAGAAATTATTTTGTTTTTTGCGTTAAAAACATATCATAATAATATAAAAAAGACAAAAGTTACCAGCTGACGATAACTTTTGCCTTTTCACTTTATATTTCTATCTTTTACATCATCATCAAACCTTAAATTTCGCAGCCTGCTCCTCAATATAGGCAGCATCGCTGAAATAGTCGATACGCATAGCCTTGCGAACCTCATCCATGGTCTGGGCTGCAAACTCGCGGGCATCCTCGCTACCCTTCTTCAGGATGTTGAATACCTCAGGAATATCCTGCTCAAACTCATGACGGCGGGCACGGATTGGGTCGAGCATCTTGTTGATGACGCTGTTCAGGAACTTCTTGCAGGTGCCGTCACCGATACCACCCTTCACATACTGCTCCTTCAACTCATCCAAAGTCTTGAACTCAGGCCAGAACTCAGCGAAGTCCTCTGGTGTAGAGAATGCCTCAAGATAGGTGAACACGGCATTGCCCTCCAGATGTCCCGGCTCTTCCATGCTCATGCGTGGCTCACCGTTAGACATCTTCTTCACTTTCTTCCAAACGGTCTTCTCATCGTCGCTCATGTAGATGCAGTTGCCGAGACTCTTACTCATCTTCTCCTTACCGTCAGTTCCAGGAAGACGACGGCAGCAGGCAATCTCTGGAAGCAGAATCTCCGGCTCTACCAAAACAGGTGCATAAGTCTGGTTGAAGCGGCGAACCAACTCGCGGGTTACCTCCAGCATAGGCTCCTGGTCCTCACCGGCAGGCACGGTTGTAGCCTTGAAAGCGGTGATGTCGGCAGCCTGACTCACAGGATAGCAGAAGAAACCGAGCGGAATGTTTGCCTCGAAGTTACGCATCTTGATCTCAGTCTTCACGGTTGGGTTACGCTGAACACGAGATACAGAGATGAGGTTCATCAGATAGGTAGTCAACTCAGCCAACTCTGGAATCATACTCTGGATATAGAGTGTACACTTCTGTGGGTCGAGGCCCGCAGAGAGATAGTCAAGAGCCACCTCTGTAATGTTCTGTCGAATCTTCTCAGGATTGTCGGCATTATCAGTCAAAGCCTGAACATCTGCCATGAAAACGAACATTCTGTCGAAGTCGCCAGCGTTCTGAAGTTGTACTCGGCGCTGCAGAGAGCCGATGTAATGACCCAGGTGAAGTTTACCTGTAGGACGGTCGCCCGTCAATATAATCTTTCCCATTTTCTTGCAATTTATTATTATTTTTGTGCAAAGGTACAACAAAATATTGAGAAACTGCAAGAAATGGTGAAAAAATAACAAAATGAGCAGGAGAAGGAAGGGATATCTGAAAGAAAAACGGGGCACCCTTGAGGATGCCCCGCCACCAATTAAAATAATTGATTGTCGCATTATAAACTTACCGTACTACTTAGCGATCATGATCGTTACACGGTTCTTTGCGTTTTCTGCAAAAGGCTGCACACGTGCACCCTTAGATTCTTCTTTAATGCGCTCTGAAGGTATATTATATTTCTTTGTCAGCATCCAAACCACAGCTGCTGCTCGCTTGGCAGCGATGCGGTCGTTGATGACGTCATTGCCTGTACCCTTGTCAGCATAGCCGGTTACTACAACCTTTGCCTCTGTGTTCTTGTTCAGGAAGTCAACCACCTCACGGATCTTAGCATCCTCAGAAGGAGCAATCTTGTAAGAATTGATGGTGAAGAAGATGTCACGGCGAATCTCCTCTACCTTCTTTTCTACAGGAGCTGGCTTAGGCTCTGGCTTAGGAGCTACATATTCCTGCTTAGGAGCTGGTGCCGGAGCAGGTTCCTCTACCGGCTTAGCCTTCTTGGTATAGCTCTTGCCCAGGTTGATGCGTACACCAGCCAGTGCATTGAAATACCAGTCAGGGTTATCTGCCTTCTTAGAGTTGTACTTGTCAGAAATCATGTTGGCATTGCCTTCGAGCATGATGCTCACAGCCTTGCTTACCTTGAATTCCAGATCGATACCGGCTCTGCCGTAAGGGCGAACCTTCTTTCCCTGCCAGAGATATTCCAGCAGATAGTTGCTCTGATTCTTGATGTTGGCTGCCAGGTCGTTTACCTCCTGGTTAGCTCCAGCCCAGTTGATACCACCACCTACGAAGGCAGTAGCGTTGAACACGCGGTTCGGGTTCCAGCCACAGAAGAGGTTAGAGAGGTTGAACATAAAGTCCACACCCGGAGCTACATATTTCCATTTGTAGCTGGCGGTATACGGAGTACCGTCCTTGGTAGCCTTGTATCCGTTCCATCCGCCCTTGCTCCAGATACCGTTAATCTGACCACGGAGTCCGAAAACAGGAGAGAACTGGTAGCCGACGGCACCCTGAAAGTTAGGAGAAAGCAGGTCTGAGAAGCTTGCCTCACCCACAGTATATTGCCCACCAGCCTGAATATCCAGGAACCAGTGACGCTTAAACTGATATTCGTTTCCGTCCTTGTCTGTGTAGGATGCTTGCGCCATAGCGGCTGTAGAGCCGATGGCGAGCATGGCCGTTGCCATGAGCAGTTTAATTGATTTCATAACTTTCTACATTAAATTTTATTTCTTTACGAATTTCTTTCCATTCACAATGTAGATACCAGAACGGTTCATCTGCTTTACCTTACGTCCCTGGACATCATAGATTACATTGTTCTTCTCAGTAGAATTCACAACATGTTCGATACCAGTAGCCTTATCATTGTCTACTTTGATTGCAATCGTCATTCTTGGGTTTGTATGACAGTCGCTGGCTTGGGTTGTGGTCTTGTCCTCAAGGAACTTTCCAAAGTTTGTATCTCCGAAGGTTCCCTGCAAAATTACGATAGCGTAAAGATCGGCTTTCAATTCACCTTCTCTTAGCGGTGTATCAAAGACTAACAGCAATGTCGGCGTTGTCGGATCTTCCGGATCTACATAGCTTTCAAAGTGTCCTGTACGAATCGTCTTGTTGTTGTCGTAAACTGCAAGTCTCACTTCTCTATCAGGATTAGCAACCAAGCCATCATAGTATCCAATGTTTTTAATCATAAATCCATTCAATGCAACATCCTTGACAAAACCTGATATATCAGGCAACATCTGGTATATTGAATAATCTGATTTAAGATTTGGATCTTCAGGAGAGCCGCCCTTTCCTATCGTAAAGCTTTCCTTGATAGCTTGAGTCTTTACTTCCTTATTATTCTTTTCATAATGGAAGGTTCCTTCTGGGATTACCAACTGATAGCTAGCCTTTGCCAGGTCAGTCAACGCAACAGTAAACTGATTGTCTTTTCCTGTTACCGGAGTAAAGGTAACGTCTTTCACACGCTCCCCCTTCTCATTAGCAATATAGGCATCAGCATCACTCATTACTATAACATGAGTCAACTCATCGAAAGAAAGAGTCAGGAGATCGGCATTGCTTCCTACTATTGCAGGTGTCAACTTGTAAGCTGTCTCTACGGTCTTGATAGCAGCAGCCGGTTTTTCAACCTCAACGAATGCGAAGGCACTGGTCAGACTGCTTTGCCAATATGGAGCAGCAACATCTGCTTCTGTCTGATACTTCTTGTCTGCATGATTGCACAAAGCATAAGCAACGCTAGAACTTCCCGTTACAGATGGATAAGATCCCTTGAATGAGAAAGTACCCAATGCTTTGTCTGCATCAAAGACATCCCCCGATTCGAGTTGTACAGCAGAGCCATCCAGTTTGGCAATTGTAAGTTTGCTTACTTCTGCACCTGCATCAGCTGTCACTCCATTGACATTCAGCATATTGTCATCAGCATCACCCAAGGTGAAGACTCCACTATGGTCTAACGCCTCAAACGCAGAAGCTTCATCAATATTGTCTACTAACAGAACCTGATTGTCACTTACGGCAAGATACTTTCGTTCATTCTTCTTATTTACACTGGCTATCTTATACCACTTCTTGTTCTCTGGAAGAAGAACATCAGTTTCATTATAATAAGCATCAATAGCAGCCTTGAATTCTGCATCTGTTGATGCCTCATTCCCGACAACTTCGTTCAAAGCGACATAAGCGGCACTGGTAACCTTAGGATAGCCCACCGAATTATTCTGCAACAATTTCAGAGCTTTCAAATATGCGGCAGAACCGACAACAACATATTCTACATCAAAAGCCTTATTGTAGCGTTCCCATTCGGCATCGCCCTTCTTGTCGTTGCAAACTATATTAGCAGGAACAATAAGTTTATAAGTACCCATCTTTGAGATAGCACCTGCAGCGCCCTGTATTTCAAAATTAACTTTCGTATCAGATGCCTTGACAGCCTTTGCTGTCAGATAGTCGTTACCATCTTTCAGTAATTTCACGCTGGCAGCCTCATCTACATATCCAACCTTCTCTCCGAAGTCTACGGCAATAGTAAGAGGTAAAGTTTCAACGGTTCCCGCTGCAGGAGTAACCGAAACAGGACTAAAAGGAGCCTTGATGACAAAAGAGAATTTCATTTCCTTGTTCTCAAAGCCTTCCTTATCAACAAAACTCTTTGCAGGAACCGTAAGTGTATATGTACCATTCTTTGCTATCTGGCTAGCAGCAGATAAGGTTACCACATTGTCTTTTACAGTAGCAGAAAGCATTTGGCTGCTCGTTCCATCAGAGAGTGTGATTTTGGATGCATCTTTAACCAGCATGTTGCGGTCGAATGTAAGATGCATGTTTTCAAAGTACTCTAAAACACTGCCATTCTCCAAATCACCTGTAGCTGTCAGAATGGTAGACGGCATGGTATAGAGTACCGTAATCTTTTTTAATTGAGCATTCGAAAAACTGTTTTTGTATATTAAGTCATGGATATCCTGCTTTTTATCATTAATCCATGTCTTGTATCCATCTTCCTGACTTCCTAATTCATCGTCTGTCACTCGAAGATCACCTACAGTACTACCTTCGGAGAAAGATACTCTGTCAAGACGTCCGATATCAGGTGCATGCACTTTCATCAAAGCCTGCTGACTGACTTTGAGATAATAGGAGATATCATGAGTATAGCGATTAGTAAAGTTTACGATGGCTGTACCCAATCCCAGATTACCCCACTCAAAACCAATAGTAATGTCGCCATTAGAGAAAACATTATCAGTAACGGGAACTTCATTACTATTACCTTCAGGTGGAGTTATGGAAGGAGTAAGGCTGAGTGGCTGACTGAAATCAAATACAACAGTGCGCTGTATCTGAGCCCAACCGGGGGCAGACACACAAGCCAGTAATATGACAAACAATGATTTCTTCATAATAGGTAAGTTTAAATGTTTTATTAGCGCATGTTCATATCTATTTCGTCAGTAGCCGTCTTTACACACAGTTTCCAAGTGCCGTCTACTTTCACCGGATTGAACATATAAGCTGTCTTTGCCGGTTCAGCGGTTCCAGCCTGTTTTGCCGTTGCAAAGGTAACATCATATTTCACATCATTGCAGCCTTGCAACTGAAATGAGTAATATACGCGTGTATAATCCAATACAGGGAACATCTTAAACTTGTTAAGATATCTTTGTCTTGTTTCTTCTGTGAGAGGTTTCACTTCTTGCGTAGAATCGGTATATTCATGCAAATTGGCAAGCACTGCGTTATAATCCTTTGCCTTGAGTTGCGCCATGGCATCATCACAAAGTTTCAACATAGCAGCCGTATCTTCTTCTGTCAATTCGCTTCTGAATTCATCAACCTGCTGTTCGCGACTTTTCTTTTTCTCACCGCATGAACATAATGAGAAGACCAATATAGCCAAGAGAGAATATAATATAGTTTTTTTCATACCCGTCACATTTTTAAATAAAAAGAGGGTGCGCCGCTCTTTTAGGCACACCCTCTAATTAGAGCTTAATTATTAATTTCCTTTTCAATAAATGTCTTAATCACCGATTGTACCGTTGATTGTGAACTCAACCTTAGTAGTAAACTCACCCCACTCGTAAGCGATAGTGATAGGAACTCTTACCTTGAAGGTTTCTACGTTACCACCATTGTTGTAGTACCAGATAGTACCGAACTTAGCCTTATTAGCCTCCATGAAGGTTGCCAAAGCAGCATTCTGACTTGCAGAGTTGTAAGAAGTCAAATCGTTGGTGTAAGTTACCTTACCCTTAGTCTTAGAATCTGTAGCAACACCACTTCTATTACCGCATCTGAGTTCAACGTCTCCACTAATCTTATCCATTGTAGTCCAATGACCGCCGCCAAGAGTTGTCTCAACGTTAGCAGGTGTAGTATCGATCGTAATAGACTTCACATTGTAGTAACCCCAGAACCAGAGGTGGTCACCCCACATATTACTCTGGTTAGCTACACAACCTGCCTCAGAAACAGTAGCAGTATTCCAACCACGCCAGTCGTACAACTTGAAGAGATCAAGAGCGTAGATAACGTTACCATTGGTGTTAGCATCGATACGTGGCTCTGTAGCAACATCAATCAAGTTGATTGGACGCTCCCAAGATGTCAGGAAGATACCATCCTTAACAAACTCAGCAACACCACAAGTATTCTCAGTTACAACACCTACCCAAGAGCGAAGCTCCTTCTGGATATTAGCATTCGCTGGTTCATAACCAATCGCATTCAAGACAGCCTTTGTTGTTTCATTCTTTATCAATGTAATCTCACTAGTAGCAGGATCCAATGTTGCAATTTTAACATAAGAAGTACCCTTTACTGCATAGAGATCTTCATTCATGAATGCACCATCTGCGTAGTCAATAGCACAACCCTCAAGAGTTTCCTGCAACTTAGCCTTGCTGAATACGTGAGAGTCACCAATGATATACTTGCAGAACAACTTGTTCCACTTGGTATCAGCAGCACTTCTCTGTGGAGTGATTGTATAACCACCAACTACAACAGGCTCAGGAACGAAGTAATACTTGTGAGGACCTACTAACTTAGCAACATTACCCTTCAAAGTAGAAGTAACCTTGCGGCTAATACCAAGGATATCGCCACCATTTGTAGGCTCCTTAACATCGAAGATAACAGCTTCCTTACCATTTACAGAACCATCAAGTCCCTTCCAGTACTCAGGAATCAACTCACCGAATGTCTGGTTCTTATTGATACGTGACAAGTTGTAAGTCAACTTAACATAGATGTAAGGATACTTAGCCTTTGCATTACCAACATAACGTACATAGCGAGTTACAGTAACAGGATTTGCCTGATCATGAGTCAACTTCTCTAGATCTTCAGCAGTTAAGTGCCACTTGAAGGCATGGTTAGTTGTACCCTCTGTATTACCGAAGTACTCGATATTACCAAGATCATCAGCAGCGTTGTATGTACCACCCTTCTCAGGAGCAGCCTTGAACATCTTCAGATCCAAAGTAGTATTACCAGCAGCATCAGTACCGTATGTGCCCTTTTGATCAATAGTATACTGCTCATCGAAGTCCTTCTTTGGCATATTCTCAAGACCCTCTGTCAATACAGTTGCAGAGAACTGAGCCCATGTAGTCTTCAAATCATCAATACCATTGCAGAGATCGAACTTAGCATCCTTTGTCAACAAATCAATTGCCTTATTAGGAGCAACCTCAGGGTTCTGACGTGTAATGTGAATCAAGATGTAACCATCCAAAACCACCTTATCACCACGCTTAACGAGTACCTGAACCAATGGCTCACGGTCGATAGAAGTAGCAGACTCAGAAGTTGGATTACCCTCTGCATCAACATTCCATGCACGGAGAATACCAGCATCCTGGTTAACCCACTTAGCATAACGGCTATCAATTGTAGCGTTGCCGTCTACCTTGTACTCAACGAGGTTAAACTGATAGGTCAAGCCCCATTCCTTACCTTCTTCTAATGACATCTCCTTCAGGTTAACACCAAGCTTATTAGGAGTACCAGGAGTAAACTGCTTAACATCCTCTACCAACATATGGAGTCCGAGGTAGCTTGCAATATCAATACCCTCTGCGCTGTTATAGTAAAGTTCGAGAGCTGCACCATTTGGATCTTTCAAAGCCTCCTGAGGTGAGTCATAAACGTGAACCTGAGCAGTAGCATCAGCAGCAGTTGTACCGAATGTATTAGCAGTAGGAATACCCTTTTCGTCACCCATACGGGTATTAGGCAGACCTAATCCAGCATAATGAGGTTTCAATCTCCAGTACAAAGCCTCGAGGTAAGCCTTCTGTGGCTGAATCAAAGCATAATCAGAAGTAACCTTGCCTTCAGCTACTGTACTTGCAGCAGTCTTAGCCTGCAAAGCAATCGTATTAGCTGTCTCATTCTTATCTTTAACAGTTGGGAATGGTTCCAACTTTTCAGGATGCTGAATCTTCAAACCTGCTGTAACAATACCATTAGAAGTATTGAAGAGAGTCTTACCTGCATCGTTCAACTTTGGAGAAGTAATATCGCCAAGATCTGAAGCCGTAGCACGAGTATGATAATTCAAGATTGTTGGTTCAAGAAGATTGAAGCCCACAATATCCTCGTATGTCATATCAGCATTTGATGGATTCATGTGATACTTAACACCCCAAGCAGGACCATAGTTGTACAATGTTGTTGGCACATAGGCTGGAGCATGTTCCAATCTGTCTGGCAAATAGTTATCAAGACCAGTAACATCCTTATGAGTTACGCCATCATCAATTGTTAAGCGGCTTTTACACCCAAGTCCTGTTTTATGTACCAAGTACTCACCATGCAAGTAGTCATAAGTCAAAGTCTCAATACCATCCAAGTAGAGATTTGGCATGAATACCAAGCCTGTCAAATCACCAGTAAGTGAAATAACGACCTTTTCACCAGAAATACCCTTAACACCTGTGAGGATCAAGTTTTGCTTATCCAAAGTAGCGGTGATAGAGTTTGGAGTTTCTGAAACAAACTGAACGTCACTGCGTCTTACCTTCTTGCCATCCTTGTAGATATCGAAGTAACCAGATTCTGCATCAGGAACATAGTACTCATAAGATGCTGCGGATGCGCTTGTGCCTGCATCACCCTTGTCACCCTTGACGCCTTGATCGCCCTTGTCACCCTTGACGCCTTGATCGCCCTTCTCGCCTTTCTCGCCCTGAGGACCACGAGCCAAGTTGTCTGTCTTTTTACCATTCTCATACCAGTAACCATCGGCACCGATAGTCCATGCAGTACCAGGAGCGCCATCCTTACCATTTGAAATAGTGACTGATTTTCCATCACTGAGCTTTACAGTAATACCATCACTAGTTTCTGTTACTCCGGTAACAAGACCACCACCCTTAATCAAATTCTGAATGGTCTCAATTGCTTTTGCATTAGAATCAATCTGCTGTTGCAAATTACTAATGTCATCATCGTAGTCCTTACAAGAAGTAAATGTGCTTACCGAGGCAATTGTCAATGCACCCATAAGCAGCGCGCTAAAATACTTTCTTTTCATACGGTAATAATTTATAAAGTTATACGATTTTCCTAGCCTTTCGGCAGGAAGTTATTAATTAATTCTCTATATCGAATTAAGAGTTCCGTTTGATGAAAAGAGTCTGCACTCTTAGAAAAGTTCTTTTTTTCAGTTTCAAAGGTCCTCTTAGAAAAGTTATTTTATTGTTCTTATATATCGTGTGGCTTTTTATCGCCACTCAGTTCTTATTGTTCTTAAATATTGTAGCTTTTTATCGCCACTCAGTTCTTATTGTTTTTACCATATCTCCAGCCGGGAGATTTTTCATGTTGCAAATATAAGTATATTTTTCGAAACTTGCAAGTTTTTGAGCATTTTTTTTCAAAAAAAGGCTATTTTTCTTATGTTTTTTATAAAATAGCCCCCATATTGGGCTTCTAACCAGTCCATTTTCCCTGTTTTTCTCCATTTTGCCGATATAAAACCTACACCTTATTATATATAGGGGAGATTGGCGGTCCTACACCTTATTATATATAGGGACCATCCAGATACGAATGTATGAGTATCTACCAGGAATGTTGTTTTCTGCAGATTACCGAAAAAAATCCTTTTTTCTTTGGTATTATTCCCAAATAGTTGTATCTTTGCACAAAATTACAAGTAATACTGTAGATATGAAGCAAGATACTAAAAGAATACCTTATGGACGCAATGACTTCGTACAAATCATAGAGCAAAACAATTACTATGTGGACAAGACGATGTATTTGCCAGCATTGGAAGATGAGGCGGTAAACCTCTTCTTTATCCGTCCTCGCCGTTTTGGCAAGAGCGTATTCATCAGTATGCTCCAAGCTTATTATGACTGTAACATGAAGGATAAGTTCAAGGATTTGTTCGGCAATCTGTGGATTGGTAAGAATCCTACTCCCCTTCAAGGTAAATATCTGGTTCTCTATCTTGATTTTTCGCAAGTAGGCGGACGTATCGACCAGCTGGAAGACAAGTTTAACCGTTATTGCAAAGTGAAACTGGATAGTTTTGTGGATGTCTACCGCCAATACTATTCGGAGGATTTTGTAAAGAAGGTCTTCGAGGCGGAAGACGCCGTAGACAAGTTGATACTTATCAACGACGAATCGAAGAAGCTGAATCTTCGTACCTATCTCATCATCGACGAATATGATAACTTCACCAACACGGTGCTCAACGAGCAGGGTGAAGGAGTGTATCGTGCCATGACCCATGCTGAGGGTTTCTATCGTGATATCTTCAAGAAATTCAAAGGTTCGTTTGAACGTATCTTTATGACGGGTGTGAGTCCTGTGACGCTCGATGATGTAACCAGCGGTTTCAACATCGGATGGCATATATCCACCAAGAAGCAATTCAACCAGATGTTAGGCTTTTCTACAGAAGATGTCTATCAGATGTTCAACTATTATAAGGAAAAGGGCGAAATTGCAGCCAATGCCAACATTGATGACATTGTTAACGAGATGAAACCCTGGTATGATAACTATTGCTTCTCGAAGAGTGCCTTGACATCTCAAAGTAAGATCTTCAACTGCGATATGGTGTTCTATTATCTGCGCAACTATCTGAGTTCTGGCAAGGGACCTGAAGAGATGATAGACCCTAACACCAAGACCGACTATAACAAGATGAAAAAGCTCATCCAGCTCGACAAGCTAGATGGCGACCGAAAGGGCGTGATTCGCACGATTGCCGAGAAAGGAGAGATTGTGACTACACTCTATGACACCTTCCCTGCAAGAATGATAACAGACCCGCAGGTATTTCCAAGCCTGCTGTTTTATTATGGCATGCTTACCATCAAGGCTACGAGAGGAGCAAAGCTTATACTCGGAATTCCGAACAACAATGTGCGCAAGCAATATTATGAATATCTGTCAACCGATATGCTGCAGCCCCAAGAGTAGAAGTTCTAAGGCAGGGGACTCAACTGCATAAAATCATCATGCAATTTGAGGGTTGGGAACTAAAGAACATGAAGGAGGTATAAATATCCAGAGAAGAGGGTGTGTCATCAGTCCATGACGCACCTTCTTTTACTTTTAATAAAGGCTGGGCAGCAAGCCCCGAACGCCTAACAGACTAGCGAATCGTATTACACCAAGCCGCCTCATTCTGATAACTCAAGTTCTTCATTCTGATAACTCAAGTACTTCATTCAGCTAACAGAGCTACTTCGTTCAGCCAACGCAGTCATATTATTCAGCCAACGAAATTGACTCTTCCACCCAACGAAGTCGAATCTTTAACCCAACGAAATCGAATCTTCCGCCCAGCGCAGTCGTATCTTTAACCCAACGCAGTCATATCTATCGACGCAATGAAACGTATGAACTTGTTAAATGACGTACATGATTTCATCTGCTTACTTAAACTGGCTGGAGTCCCTACACCTTATCATATATACTGGCATTGAGATGTGAATATCGGAAAAAGCTTTGGGTAATCAAGAGATTAATCGTAACTTTGTTGGCAGTTTACGAAATTGTTATACAACAAAGCACTTCATGCAACATAATATTCACATAGATAGAGTAATTCTGCCGACGATACAGGAGAAATTACGTCACAATGTAGTTGCAGATGCGTCACGACGTAGCAACAACTACGTCCCCGACGTAGTGACAGCTACGTCGCGACGCAATTTCAGAAGCATCCTGTCCATTATCAAGTAAGGCTCTTTTGAAGTTCAAAAGAGCCTTTTTGGGATTTCAAATAAGCCTCATTTAAAGTTCAAGTGAGCCCTACTTAAACATTACGTAAGCCTCACTTCCATTTTTGGTGATAAAAAGACGAAAAAAGGGCTATATTGAACGCAAAAAACCTTGTTTTGTTCAGTCGTTGCACCAAGCGTTCCAATGAATAGAAAAACAAAAAGTAAGCAGGAAGCACCTGAATACCAGTTAATTATGCCGGTTTTTGTATACCTATGGTGTGGCAATAGGTGACAATAAGGTGGCAATAGAAACAGGGGTTGTTGCCACCATTAAACTACTGTATACCAGCAAGTTAGTATGCGTGTGGCAAATGTGGCAATAAAATTGAGAAAAAACTTTTTCTCATGCAGATATTCAACCTCTCTAACCTCTTTTGTGGCTGGAACCCGAACCGTTTAATTGGTGGCGGGGCTTCCTCAGGGATGCCCCGTTTTTCGTTCACCATATATCCGTAAGCTGACGCAAGTAGCTGCGTTGGCCATCGCAAGTACTTGCGAAGAGCAATGAAGCCTGTTTCGAAGGACATCGAAACAGGCTTCATTTATTTATTCTAGAATTCTGCGTTCTTTGGTGTACGTGGGAATGGAATCACGTCGCGGATATTCTGCATACCGGTTACGAAGAGAATCAGACGCTCAAAACCGAGACCGAAACCTGCGTGTGGGCATGAACCATACTCACGGGTATCGAGATACCAGTTCATATCCTTCATAGGGATGTTGCGAGCCTCAATCTCACCCATCAGCTTGTCATAGCTCTCCTCACGGACAGAACCACCGATAATCTCACCAATCTGTGGGAACAGTACGTCGGTACCCTGAACGGTCTGACCGCTCTTGCCACCGAAACCACTCTCCTCCTCGTCTATCTTCATATAGAATGCCTTGATAGCCTTAGGATAGTTGGTCATGATAACCGGGCGCTTGAAGTGCTCCTCTACGAGGAAACGCTCATGCTCTGAAGCCAGGTCATCACCCCACTCGCATGGGAACTCAAACTTCTTGCCGTTGGCAATAGCCTCCTGAAGGATGCGGATACCCTCGGTATATGGAAGATGAACGAAGTCGGAATTCAATACGCCTTCCAGACGGGCAATCAGCCCCTTGTCAATCATCTTGTTCAAGAAAGCAAGATCGTCCTTGCAATGCTCCAGTGCCCAACGGATACAATACTTGATGAAGTCTTCCTCCAACTCCATCAAACCATCCATATCCAGGAAAGCAACCTCTGGCTCTACCATCCAGAACTCAGCCAGGTGGCGAGGAGTATTACTGTTCTCTGCACGGAAGGTTGGACCGAAGGTATAGATAGCGCCGAGTGCTGTAGCACCGAGCTCACCCTCCAACTGACCGGAAACGGTCAATGAAGTCTGCTTGCCGAAGAAATCATCAGAATAGTCAATCTTGCCATCCTCGGTCTTCTTCAGATTGTAGAGATTCTTGGTAGTTACCTGGAACATCTGTCCAGCACCCTCACAGTCGCTGGCTGTGATGAGCGGAGTATTGAAATAGAAATATCCATGCTCATGGAAGTAGGTGTGGATAGCCATTGCCATGTTATGGCGGATACGCATCACGGCACCAAAGGTATTGGTACGGAGACGGAGGTGAGCATACTGACGCATGTATTCGAAGCTCTGTCCCTTCTTCTGCATAGGATAGTCGCTGCCGCAGAGACCGTAAATTTCGATGCTCTCGCACTGGATCTCAACACTCTGTCCGGCACCCTGGCTTTCTACCAGCGTACCTACGGCGCTGATACAAGCACCGGTAGTAATCTGACGGAGCTGATTCTCATCGACCTTTGATGGGTCGACTACTATCTGAATATTATTAATAGTAGAACCATCGTTAAGAGCGATAAAATCGACTGCTTTGCTACTACGATGGGTACGAACCCATCCCTTGACATTCACGATTGAGCCGTAGGCTGTACTCTTGAGCAAGTCTACAACTTTAGTTCTTTTTACTTTTTCCATTGTTAATTAATAGGTTAAAAAGGAGACTAAACAGATAGTCTCCTTTCTTATTATATCTTATTATCCTTATTCAAAAGCACCCATGCGGAGCATGTCTACCTCCTTCTCAGTAAGGAAGCGCCAGTCACCGCGACGGAGATTTTTCTTAGTCAAACCTGCGAACTGTACGCGGTCGAGCTTGGTAACACGATAGCCGAGGCTCTCGAAGATACGGCGCACGATACGGTTCTTGCCACTATGAATCTCGATGCCAACCTGTGCCTTGTCGCGATCATCAGCATACTCTACAGCATCTGCCTTGATCTCACCATCTTCCAAGGTGATACCCTCACGGATCTGATCCATATCGTGAGCTGTCAGGTTCTTATCGAGGTGAACGTGATAAACCTTCTTCTTCAGGAACTTAGGGTGAGTAAGCTTAGAAGCCAGGTCACCATCGTTGGTCAAGAGAAGTACACCTGTTGTATTACGGTCGAGACGACCTACAGGATAGATACGCTCAGGACAAACATCCTTTACGAGGTCCATCACAGTCTTGCGCTGCTGAGGATCATCGCTGGTTGTAACATAATCCTTTGGCTTGTTGAGCAATACGTATACCTTCTTCTCCAAAGTTACAGGAGCGTCGTGGAACTTCACCTCATCGGTACGAAGGATCTTGGTACCCAACTCGGTAACTACCTCACCATTGACAGTTACCAGACCTGCCTGGATGAACTCATCAGCCTCACGGCGAGAGCATACACCAGCATTGGCGAGGAACTTGTTCAAGCGCAATGGCTCTGTTGGGTCGATGTTCTCCTCCTTATATTCGATACGCTTCTTCATGCTATACTTAGCATTTGGATCGTAACCAGGAGTGTGCTGACGGAAACCGCCACCACGGTTGTTGCCATAGCCACCACCCTGTGGACGGCCATAACCGCCACGGTTGTTGCCATAACCACCCTGCTGAGGACGACCATAGCCGCCACCACGGTTGTTGCCATAGCCGCCACCCTGTGGACGACCATAACCACCACGGTTGTTGCCATAACCACCCTGCTGAGAACGAGACTGGTAGCCGCCCTGCTGGCGTGGCTGGTAGCCACCCTGCTGACGAGGCTGATAACCACCCTGCTCATCATTATTGTTGTAACGAGGACGATAGCCACCCTGCTGAGGACGAGACTGATAGCCTCCCTGCTGACGTGGCTGGTAGCCACCACGGTTGCTGTTACCATAACCACCACGGCTCTGATAGCTGCTGCGCTGTGGACGCTCGCTGCTGCCTGTACTCTGCAAGCCAGCACCGAAACCTTCAGGACGGAAACCGCCTTCGCTGTTACTGCTACTTCTGTCGCTGCTGTATGCGCGATGTGAATTGATACGAGGACGCTGTGTGCGACCTACTGGTCGATAACTCTTCTGATAACCACCTGCTGGGTTGTAGCCCTCACGGGTTCTCTCATTCTCAGAAGACTGATCTTGAGGTTTGTTTTCAAATTCTGAATCCATTTTTTTAAAATACTTAATAGCCTCACGGCTGGGTTAATAAATCTAATTTTTACTTATATATATATGTACTAAAACTACAAAATTCCTTTGTGTATATTAGATACCTGTATAATTGCTTGGTGTGATTGCCATCAGTTCTGCCTTAACACTATCACTCACATTCAATCCCTGGATAAACTCATGAATAGTTTCCTCAGTCATGTGCTGGTTGGTACGTGTCAACGCCTTCAATGCCTCGTAAGGATGTGGATATGCCTCACGGCGAAGGATAGTCTGGATAGCCTCAGCTACAACTGCCCATGTATTATTCAAATCTTCCTGCAGTTTTTCCTCGTGAAGAATCAGTTTACGCAAGCCCTTCAATGTACTCTGGATAGCAATGACGCTATGACCGAGAGGCACACCGATGTTACGGAGTACGGTACTGTCAGTAAGGTCGCGCTGCAAGCGGCTAACCGGAAGTTTCTGTGCCAGGAACTGAAGAATGGCATTGGCTATGCCCAGGTTACCTTCACTGTTCTCATAATCGATAGGATTCACCTTGTGAGGCATCGCACTTGAGCCTACCTCACCTGCCTTGATCTTCTGCTTGAAGTAATCCATAGAGATATACATCCAGAAGTCACGGTCTAAGTCGATGATAATGGTGTTGATACGACGGATGGCGTCAAAGATAGCGCCAAGGTAGTCATAGTTACTGATCTGTGTGGTATACTGCTCGCGTTCCAAACCGAGTTTCTCACTGACAAACTTGTTACCGAATGCTTTCCAGTCATACTGTGGATAAGCTACATGGTGAGCATTGTAGTTACCGGTAGCACCACCGAACTTAGCTGTAATCTTGCAAGCCTTGAGCGAATTAAGCTGCTCGGTAAGACGGTAAACATAAACCATGATTTCCTTGCCCAGGCGGGTAGGTGAAGCAGGCTGTCCGTGAGTCTTAGCCAGCATAGGCACATCCTTCCACTCATCAGCATAAGTCTGGAGCTGTGCAATCAGCTCTTCAACCTGCGGATAGAAGCACTCTTCCAAAGCCTCTTTTACAGAGAGAGGCACACTTGTGTTGTTGATATCCTGAGATGTCAAACCAAAATGGATAAACTCCTTGTAAGCATCCAAGCCTCCGATCTTATCGAATTCTTCCTTGATAAAATACTCTACAGCCTTTACATCGTGATTGGTAATCTTCTCGATGTCTTTTACGCGCTGTGCTTCATTTTCGTCAAAATTACGATAAATGTCACGCAGACGTTCGAACAGCGACTTGTCGAAAGAAGCAAGCTGTGGCAAAGGTAACTCGCATAGAGTAATGAAGTATTCAATCTCTACGCGTACACGATAACGAATGAGAGCATACTCTGAGAAGTAGTTAGCGAGCTGCTCTGTTTTTCCCCTATAACGACCATCAATTGGTGATATGGCAGTCAATAAATCTAAATTCATAACAATACGTATTATATATATAGGGTGCAAAATTAATGAATTATCGTGAGAAAACAGAGAAAATAGTGATAAAATAATTTAAAAGCATAAAAAAAGGTCTCTCAACATTTGTTGAAAGACCTTCACCATTGTGGGCGTTGACGGATTCGAACCGCCGACCCTCTGCTTGTAAGGCAGATGCTCTAAACCAGCT
>OHZT01000030.1_pt1 | contig 42341 bp, 40 predicted proteins | sample 1580571 | NCBI WGS metagenome assembly OHZT01 (sample SAMEA3882537, study PRJEB24775) | human gut metagenome | biome: human-associated habitat; feature: intestine environment; material: feces | place: Netherlands | collected 2009/2010 | reverse complement strand
TCAGGGCATAAGCGATGATGATGACGGTATCGCCCACCTGCACCTTGCGGGCTGCAGCACCGTTCAGGCAGATACAACCGCTGCCACGCTCACCCTTGATAATATAGGTCTCCAAGCGCTCACCATTGTTGTTGTCTACAATCTGAACCTTCTCGCCTGCTATCAGATTAGCAGCGTCCATCAAGTCCTCATCGATGGTGATGCTACCCATATAATTCAGGTTAGCCTCAGTTACGGTTACACAATGGAGCTTACTCTTCAATACTTCTATCTGCATTGTTCTGTTATTACTTGATCTGTTACGGATTAAACTTAATAAAGAATATCTATCGAGGAATTATCCCTTATACTTGATATGGTCGATGAGACGGATAGGAGTCTTACCGCAATAAACGGTGATGCAACCTACCACGTATGCACTATCCTCCCATGAAGAAACATCCTGCAGGCTGTCGCCATCCACAATCTGGAAATACTCTACCTCCAGACCCTCTATAGCATTGATGTCGGCAACCACCTTATCGTGAGTTTCCTGTACGGTATGAGTCTTGGCATACTCCACACTCTCCTTCAGGGCCTTATAGATGTTTGGCGCAATAGCACGCTCATCAGGAGCCAGCAAAGTATTACGGCTGCTCTTAGCCAAACCATCCTCATCACGGACAATAGGACACTCTACAATCTGCACATCGCTGTTGATGTACTTCACGAGCTGCTTGATGACAGCAATCTGCTGCCAATCCTTCTCACCGAAATAAGCACGGGTTGGTCGAACGATATAGAAAAGACGGCTCACTACCTGACATACACCATTGAAATGACCCGGGCGCTTGGCACCCTCCATCACGGTAGAAACAGGTGGAAACTCAAAGTGGCGTGTATCTGGTGTAGGATACATCTCCTTCACCGATGGTGCAAACACATAGTCAGCACCACAAGCCTCCAAGAGCTTGCAGTCAGCATCGAGGGTACGAGGATAGCGATCCAAGTCACCCTGATCATTAAACTGTGTAGGATTCAGGAACACAGAAACTACAGTCACGCCATTTTCCTTCACACTGCGCTTAACAAGAGAGGCGTGACCCTCATGCAGCGCACCCATAGTTGGCACAAGGCCGATTTCCTTTCCCTCCTTACGACACATGAAGAGTTCGTTCTGGAGGTCAACAATCTTATTGAATACTTTCATCGTCATAATCTGTTTTCGGGTGCAAAATAACAACTTTTTTCTCAAATGAGAAAGAAAAAACCTAAAAATATGCGAATTATTGCCGAAAATAATGAATTTCGGAGAAAAAATGCCCCTATTTGAAGTTTTTTTTGTACCTTTGCACGTAATTCGTAAGAATAAAATTTAAATTTTATGGCAAAAAAAGTATTATTTATCAATCAGGAGATCGACCCATACGTAGCCGAGTCTCACATGTCAATCATGGGACGCGAACTGCCTCAGAAGATGCAGGAAGCAGGTTTTGAGATCCGCACCTTCATGCCTAAGTGGGGCACCATCAACGAGCGTCGCGGACAATTGCACGAGGTCATTCGCCTGTCTGGTATGAACCTTATCATAGATGATACAGACCATCCGCTGATCATCAAGGTTGCATCTATACCAACAACACGACAGCAGATTTATTTCATCGATAATGACGACTATTTCAAGAGCCGCCAGATGGGCACCGATGAAAACGGAAAGGAATATGCCGACAACGGAGAAAGAGCTATCTTCTTTGCACGTGGCGTATTGGAAACCGTCAAGAAGCTCCGCTGGCAGCCTGATGTAATCGTCTGCCAGGGTTGGGCTAGCGCAGTAGTACCATTCTATGTAAAGACAGCCTACAGCGAAGAGCCTTCATTTGCTGAATCAAAGGTGATTACCGCTCTCTATACCAACGAACTCAAGGGTGAACTGGGTACCAACTTCAAACGTTGCGTTGCCTTCCGCGATGCCAAGTCTGAACTGCTCGACAGCTATCAGGACGACTTCAACTTCATTGAGCTCGGCAAACTCGCCATCGACTATAGCGACGGTGTGGTAGAAGGTGAAGAAGAAGCTAACCAGATTCTCTTTGATTATGCGAAGGAGAAGAACAAGCCTGTACTGGCGTATCCGGGAGAAGATATCCAGGAGCCATACGCAGACTTCATCAACAAGGTTTGTCCTGACGCAGAATAAAATTCCGACAACAGAGACACATACATACAAGGATAATGAAAATTTTAAGACTCTTAACAGTATTAGTAATAGCAGCGCTTACTTTCGCTGCATGTGATGATACCACCGAGGGAATCGGTGGTAGCATCACTAATAAGATAGACAACATTAACATTTCTAACTCAGCGTTCAATGTTACCACAAAGTCTATAGTAGCAGATTCCGTATTGAGCCGCAACAACACGGGGCTCATCGGAAAGATGAAAGACCCGGAAACCGGCAACTATGTAAAGGGCGACTACATGACCCAGTTGAGCGTATTGCCTACTTTCTCTGTAGATACACTCGATTACATCAAGCAGGCAAACAAGGGTTCTATCGAAGCAGACTCATGCTACCTCCTGGTTTCATACAACGCCAGCTATGGTGATACCATCGCCCCAATGAAGGTGACAGCCTATGAGATGACAAAGCCGATGGAAGAAAATAAGGAGTATTACTCTAATTATGATGCCTTCGAGAAAGGCTGGGTAAACGAAAACAACCAGCACTGGAGCAGTAATTACAACTTGAGCAATACATCAGATGTCAAGAACTTCAAGATTTACTTGAATAAGAAGTACAAGAAAGATGGTAAGACATACAAGAACTATGGTTCTTACATCATGCAAACATACGCTGAACATCCTGAGTACTTCAAGACCAACTACAAGTTCCTGAACAACGTCTGCCCTGGCTTCTATATCAAGAATGTAGGCGGTACGGGTAACATGGCTAAGATCTGGAATACAGAGCTTATCTTCTACTGGACCCGCCACAAGACCATCAATAAAGACAGTACAGCTGTAAGCATCGGATACAACCGTTTCGATGGTACAGAAGAGGTATTGCAGCTCAACAAGATTGAGAACGATACCGAGAACTTGAAGAAGTTGGCAAGTAAGGATCAGGAGAAATGTACTTATCTCAAGTCACCGGCAGGTATCTTCACCGAGGTTACCCTCCCTATCGAAGATATCATGAAAGGTCATGAGAAGGATACGCTCAACACAGCTACCATCTCTTTCCCACGACTCAACAATGAAAACGAAGACAACCCATACAACTTTGCTACACCAAGCACCATCCTGATGGTTCAGAAAGACAGTTTGAAGTCGTTCTTCGAAAAGAGCAAGTTGGCTGACAACCGTACTTCTTATACGGCAAGCTACAGCAGTACCGGCACCTACAAGAATGCCTATACATTCCAGAATATCGCCAATCTGGTTTCTGCCATGTATAAGAACAAGGGCAAGGGGGAAAACTGGAATAAAGTAGTACTGGTTCCTGTAAACGTCATCACAACCACACAGGGCTATACTACCGTCATCTCCAAGATTAATCACGATATGTCACTCGCATCTACCCGACTCATCGTAGGTACGGATGATCCTGACAAGGATTATACCACAGACGAGAAGACTGGTAAGAAGGTGGCATCTGGTCCGATCCGAATCAAGGTGATTTACAGTAAGTTTAAAGAAGAATAAGCATTCATAACGCAAAGTAAAAAAGGAAACGAAACATGGCTGATAATTTTTTGGAGCGTCATCGCGAAGAATACGAAATACGCAAGGCTGCATGGCTCAAGAAGAAGAAACTATTCATGAAGTCAGGCAAGAAACAGAAGCCCCAGACACAGATGCCACGTCCTGAAGACGAAGCGTTATAAACACGAAAAAATATTCAGAATCCTGAGAAAGAGGGTGTATCATAAAGCATTTGAATGTTTATGATACACCCTCTTAACTTTGCCGGTTAATCCTTAAAAACTGCCGCATAAGTACAATAAAAGCCACTTAATACAAAATAAAACAAAATTAATTTGGAGTTTACCCATTTTTTTTATATCTTTGCATTGTGAACTTAAAAGTATTTAATATTAAACAGACAAAAAGCAATAAAATAAAAATAATCAAGATATTAGTAGAGATACTGGTCTATGGGTTTAACTTTTCTAAGAACTTGCATTTAAGGATACAAGATATTTGCAGGAAACAAGTTACTTGCAATATATGAGATACTTGGTTTATGTTTATAGATAATGGAGAAATTACTCTCATAAAGAATTTGTTTTTAAGTTTAAACAAAAATGCTAAAGTTAGATGTTAGTAATTATAAGTCCCCGTAGTGACCGTGAGGCTACTGCGGGGACGCTTTTTCAATTTATAGTATATAGAAACAAAAAGGGCAAGACCAGAGATGGTCTTGCCCAATCTATTTTTATAACTCTTTATCTATATTATAAGATTCTACCTGTAAGAGAGAACTTCAAAACAGGATAAACCTTCAAGTCTTTTACGAACTTAGAGAGATCATCCTCGCCAGCATCTTCCAATGCCTTATTGATATCTATCTCGTTACCATTCTGGTAAACCTTGAGCTTGCCCATGAACTGGCAACCCAACTCAAAGCGGCAACCAATACGGTTCTTAGGAACCAGACGGCCGAAACCTAAACCGAGGTATGGACGAACATTCTTGCAACGGATATCACCCTGAACATTATAGTTCTCATCGAGTTCCAAGTTGTAACCACCCAAGTTGGCTGATATAGCCTTACGGAACTGATTCTTCAATTCAGGAGTAGGCAAGTTCTCAGAGAACTGACGAAGTTCATCGGAAGAACCGGTAACCTCAGCAATCTTCTCACCACCAATAGACAAACCAGCAGCGATAAAGAACTTGCTGCCACCACCGAATGGATACAGATTAGCCTTTACATTAAAGGTGGTACGGTCAAATGAGCCTTCTGCGTGAATGGTTGCACCGGTTGGATAAGTAACATTAGGTAATTGAGGCAAAGAACTGGTACTGACATCTACATCCAAATCACCAGACAGTTTGAAAGATGGCATGATGTTCACACCTGCTTCTACCTCAAGGAAGTTAGTAACAGGAGCAGCCACACCAACACTAATACCCTCGGTACCTGCACCCACATTAAGACCTACATGGTTAAAGATACCGCGCTTGTAATCGCTCTGTGCCATTACACTTCCTACACCAGCAAGCAGAATTACTGCCATCATCATTAATTTCTTCATAATCGTTCTGTTTATAAGTTAAATATTAAACATTTTTTGCATATCGTTCGTAAATATGCTACAAATATAAACAAAAGTTACAAGAAGAACAAATAATTACACAAAAAATTAAGACTCTTTAGTACTTTAGCATACTAAAGAGCCCTAATATATTATTAAAAACGCAAAATCAGTCTACTGAACTTAATCTACTACCGTAAACTTGGCATATTTCAGCAGAAGCTGTTTGGTACCAGAATGAACGAACTCAACCGTAGCCTTCGTATTCTCACCAGTACCTTCAATCTTCAATACCGTTCCCCGTCCAAAACGCTGATGTTCTATCTTCATTCCCTCCTGCAAACCACAAGATGAACTGCCAGCAGATGAAGCTGTAGTAGAAGAAACTGATGATGCAGAAGATCCAGTACCGCGAGAAGCAGGATGAGAAGAATGCGTCTCCATATAACGCTTCGCTGCATTCAGCGCTCTAACAGACTTGAAATTACCTTCAGAGAGAGATGAGCGTCCGGAAACAGACGAGCGTCCGGAAGTACGTGAAGTCTCCGGTTCATCATCAAAGAGAGAAGGCTTAGGATCTGCTACAAACTGCGATGCTACCGGTTTGGAATTCTGATACCTGCTACTGTATCTAGGCTGTTCAGCATCCTCCCACGGTCTGCGAGGACGTTGTGCTCTCGCCCACTCCGGCTGGTCAGACATAGAGCCAAACAAGCTTCCACCAGCCTCATCCTGGCTATCAATCAACTTGCCGTCAATCTCATCGATAAAACGACTCGGATTATCAAACTCCATCTTGCCATATCGCCAGCGGTTCTTGGCGTTCGTCAGGATACAATGTTTCTCAGCTCGAGTAATGGCAACGTAAAGCAATCTCCGTTCCTCCTCCAGTTCTCTGAGCGAAGCAGCAGAAAGCGGACTTGGGAAGATATTCTCTTCCAAACCAACCACGAAGACCGTAGGAAACTCCAGACCCTTGGCAGCATGAACCGTCATCAGAGAAACACGAGGTTCATCCTTATCACCATCGCTGTCAGCATCAGTAAGCAGCGCCACATCCTGCAGATAATCCTGCAGGAAGAGTTCATCAAACCTACCCTCTTCACGGCGTTCCTCCACAAAAGCCGACATACCGCTCAAGAATTCCTCCAGGTTCTCCTGACGTGCCAGATCATCGGCATCCTTGCCCGACATGATATCCTGACTGATACCACTCTCCTTGATAATGGCATCACCCAATTCATAGACATCCGTGGTTTGAGCCCGTTCGATAAACGAAGAAATCAGCAATCTGAAGGTTTCCAGCTTGTTCATCGTACCCTTGTTTACAGCCAGTCCATACTGCTCAGGGGCACTGATTACCTCCCAGAAACTCACCTGGTTCTGATGGGCACAGTCAGCAATCTTCAGCACCGTAGTAGCCCCTATTCCACGAGCCGGATAGTTGATGATACGCCTGATAGCCTCTTCATCATCCGGATTCGCCACCAGACGGAAATAAGCAATAATATCCTTAATTTCCTTGCGCTGGTAGAAACTCAGTCCGCCGTAAATGCGATAAGGAATACCCTGCTTTCTGAACTCCTCCTCGAAGCTGCGGCTCTGGGCATTGGTGCGGTAGAGAATGGCAAAATCACTATACTGGCAGCCATCCTCGCGCCGGATACGCTTCACGTCCTTCGCCACAATCGCCGCCTCTTCCTTGTCGCTGTAAGCAGGCTTATACAGAATCTTCTCGCCCTTCGCATTCTCGCTGAACACATCCTTAGGAATCTGGTTGCGGTTATGCTTGATCAGACTGTTAGCCGCCTCAACGATGGTCTGGGTAGAGCGGTAGTTCTGCTCCAGTTTGAAGAGACGCGTGCCCTGAAACTGGCGCTGAAAGTTGAGAATATTATCAATATTGGCACCACGGAAACTATAGATACTCTGCGAGTCATCACCCACGGCACAAACACGCTGCTTCTCCTGACAGAGTTGCATGACGATAGACATCTGAACGTGGTTGGTATCCTGATACTCATCCACCAGGACATAATCGAAGCGGGCGGCATATTTGTGGCGAATATCCTCATGTTCTCTGAAGAGCTGATAGGTAAGTGTCAGCAAATCATCGAAATCCATGGCATTGGCCTGCTTGCAGCGCTGCACGTAAGCCACGAAAATCTTACCAACCTCAGGCATCTGCGCACGCTTGTTCTGCTCGAAGATAGCCGCATCGCTCTCATAAGCCGCAGCACTCATCAGGTTGTTCTTCGCCATCGAAATCTTGGCATGAACGGCAGCAGGCTTATACTTCTTATCATCCAGCCCCATCTCCTTCACTATCGCCTTGATCAGCGAGCGCGAGTCACTTTCGTCATAAATGGTAAAGTTGTTGTTGAAGCCGATATGCTCAGCCTCCGCTCTCAGGATTCGGGAGAAGATGCTGTGGAAGGTACCCATATAGAGATGCTGGGCGAGATCATTTCCCACCAGTTTTCCGATACGTTCCTTCATCTCCCTTGCCGCCTTATTGGTAAAGGTGAGCGCCATGATGCTCCAGGGTTTCATGCCCTGGCTCAGGAGGTAAGCTATCTTATAAGTAAGTACACGCGTCTTACCCGAACCAGCACCGGCTATCACCAGCGAAGGTCCGTCAATATATTCTACCGCAGCACGCTGCGCTTCGTTCAAGTCGTTCAGTAAATCCATTAATCAATATTTAGCCGGAAAAAATAATCACTAATAACTAATAACTAATCATTAATAACTAATCACTACTCACTCATTACTTTCCCCTATATCCGCCCACAGCCGTGCCCGGGTCGAAATCTTCGCCCTCACGAGGGAAGGTAGGGATAAATCTCATCTGATGTTCTATCTGTCGCTGGCGCTTTTTCATATAAGCGCTAGGATGCAGCGAACTGAATTTGCGCGGATTAGGAAGTGTAGCTGCTATCAGCGCACACTCGCCACGAAACAGATCTTTCGCTTTCTTGTCGAAATGATATTCTGCAACCGCATCCACACCATAGATACCCGGTCCCATCTCAATGCTGTTGAGATAAACCTCCATGATGCGCTGCTTGCTCCACATCATTTCGATGAGGAAGGTAAAGTAGACTTCAAATCCCTTGCGGGTCCATGAACGGCCAGGCCACAGGAAGACATTCTTAGCAGTCTGCTGACTGATGGTACTGGCTCCATGCACCTTTCCACCACGGGCATTATTCTTCGCCGCACTCTCGATGGCATTGAAGTCGAAACCGTGATGCTTCAGAAATCTCGCATCTTCGCTCGCCATCACCGCCACTGGCATGTGAGGCGAAATCTTATCCATCGAAACCCAATGATGATGCAGGGTAATGCTCTCTCCATCAGCTACTTGCTGGAAGCATCGGATAAACATAAGAGGAGTGACATATACAGGAATGAATCTATATGCCACTACAGCAAGAATGGTGGTACTGAAAAACAGCACCACCACCCATTTTACTATATTCTTGATTTTATTCAAAATCATCTATTTATTTTTTCCCTTCCGGGAGCATGAAAGTTATTACTTCAATGTACCGTTGTTGGCTGCGTTAACCATAGCCTGGCTAGCGTACATGTAAACCTCTACACGACGGTTCTGGGCACAAGCAGCAGTAGTATTCACTACAGGGTTAGCAGAACCAAAACCCTGAACATTCTTTACCTGACGGCTGGTAACACCGCAAGAAGCGAGATAGTTGTAAACAGCCTCAGCACGCTTCTGGCTCAAAGGCAAGTTGATACCGTCATTACCTGTAGCATCAGTATAACCCTGGATAGAAACCTCGCAGTCGGTATTGTTCTTCAATACACCGGCAAACTGAGCCAAATCAGTCTTTGCGCTGCTGCTGAGAGTAGAACCATTAGTTGGGAAGAGGATACCAGAAGCAAATGTTACCTTAACGGCAGACAAGCCATTGGCATCTGTTACAGTCTCAACCTGTGCATTCTTCACCCGTTCAGCCTCAGCCTTCACCTTATCCATGTGCTTTCCGATGAGGTTACCAGCACCGCCACCAACAGCTGCACCGATAGCAGCACCAACGAGAGCACCGGTACCACGATGGCTATTATTGAGCAATCCACCTACGATAGCACCCAGAGCAGCACCAGAACCGGCACCTACTGCTGTACCAGTCTTCTGATTGGTTCCACAACTTGAGAAAAGCAAGCACAAAGAGAGGCCTGCAACTGCAAAATTAGTCTTTTTCATTTTAAAATCTCCTATATTTATGTTATTTAATTGCAAAGATAACTCTTTTTTCTCCATAATGGAGAGTTTTCTAATATTTTTTTGTATTTTTGCATGCAAATTTAAGGGTATTTGTCGAAATAGAGCTAGGAAATCACCTATTTGGGGGTGGAAAATCCCTAAAAGTAGGATCTCAGACACCTGCAGACAGATGAACTGCCGTCAGCAGATGATGATGGGCTCATGCTTATACCTTAATATATAAGTAACAGAAGAAATAAAATACAAAATAAATAGAATAAAGCAATATGGCTAAAGAACTCAAGAATTTAACCAAGCGCGCTGACAACTACAGTCAGTGGTACAATGATTTGGTAGTAAAGGCTGATCTCGCTGAGTTGTCACCAGTTCGTGGTTGTATGATTATCAAACCATACGGTTACGCTATCTGGGAGAAGATGCAGCAGCAGCTCGACAAGATGTTTAAGCAGACAGGTGTACAGAACGCATACTTCCCTCTCCTCATCCCGAAGAGTTTCTTCTCTCGTGAGGCTGAGCACGTGGCAGGTTTCGCCAAGGAGTGTGCTGTAGTTACCCACTACCGCCTCCGTTCTACAGAGGATGGCAAAGAGGTTGAGGTGGATCCTAACGCAAAGCTCGATGAGGAGCTCATCATCCGTCCTACTTCTGAGACCATCATCTGGAACACCTATAAGAACTGGATCCATTCATGGCGTGATCTCCCTATCCTCTGCAACCAGTGGTGTAACGTAATGCGTTGGGAGATGCGTACCCGTCCGTTCCTCCGTACTTCTGAGTTCCTCTGGCAGGAGGGTCATACAGCCCACGCTACCAAGGAAGAGGCTGAGGCAAAGGCTCAGGAGATGCTCAAGGTTTACGCTGATTTTGCAGAGAACTACATGGGCGTTCCTGTATTGCAGGGTGTGAAGAGTGAGACTGAGCGCTTCGCCGGTGCTCTCAACACTTATACCATCGAGGCAATGATGCAGGATGGCAAGGCTCTCCAGAGCGGTACTTCTCACTTCCTGGGTCAGAACTTCGCCAAGAGTTTCGACGTAACATACTTGAACAAGGAGAACAAGCCTGAGTATGTATGGGCTACTTCATGGGGTGTTTCTACCCGACTGATGGGTGCCCTCATCATGGTTCACAGCGATGACAACGGTCTGGTATTGCCTCCAAAGCTGGCTCCTATCCAGGTGGTTATCGTTCCTATCAACAAGGGCGACGAGCAGTTGGCTCAGATTACTGCTAAGTTGCAGCCTGTCATCGACCAGCTCCGCGAGTTGGGCATCACCGTGAAGTATGATGACAACCCTGCCAAGCGTCCTGGCTTCAAGTTCGCTGACTATGAGTTGAAGGGTGTTCCTGTTCGTTTGGCTATGGGTGGCCGTGACTTGGAGAACAACACCATCGAAATCATGCGCCGTGATACCTTGGAGAAGGAGAACGTAAGCTTCGACGGCATCGTAGAGCGCGTAAAGAATATGTTGGAAGACATCCAGAAGAACATCTTCGAGAAGGCTCGTGCTTACCGTGATGCTCACGTTTACGAGTGCGACAACTACGAGGAGTTCAAAGAGCGTGTGAAGAACGGTGGTTTCTTCCTCTGCCACTGGGACGGTACAGCCGAGACCGAGGCAAAGATCAAGGAGGAGACTCAGGCTACCATCCGCTGCGTGCCTTTCGCTTACGAGCAGACTCCAGGTGTAGATATGGTAAGCGGCAAGCCAGCCGTAGCCCGTGTCATCATCGCAAGAAGTTATTAATCATCCCCGGTGTCGGGAGTTCATCCTGACACCATAATATATTTAATATGAGGCAGTTGATACTATACATCCTTTTTCTGGTGTCCATGGTCTTCTCAGGCTATGGAGAGGTATCTGCTGCCTCTATTTCTTTTACACCCGAGGATTCTTATACCGAAGATGCAAGCCATAAGAAAGATGGTTTGACAAAGGTTGAGTATGACAAGAGCCAGCCTGAGGCACAGCTTGAAAACGCTTCACAGCTTGCTTACCGCATCTGTAGCAGCCGTCCGCAGCGCTTATTGCCAAGTGGCAACATGCACAACAGTCAGACAGCCAGCAGATTGCTTACAAATAGAATCCGTTATTTATCATCCCTTTTATCAGCTATAGAAGGTGGCATGGAGCCTTTCCGACAGGAAACTGCCCCAATCCACTTTGATGTCGCCAGCAAGTATTATGTCATTTGCCTGCGGCGTCTGCTCTGTTAGTGCTTATTCTTTTCTCTTTTTAAAATATCATATAGGTTTATCGCATCTTTCCTAAGAATTGCGATAAGACTGGTTACACCCCTATTCAAAACAAAAAACAGTTCAATATATATTATTTTTCAAGAATTAAGAATAAGCAAATAACAGTATAAAATTATGGCAAAGATTAATCATTTAGAGATGGGTGCTGATGTTTTGGCACTCCAGGATGTACAGGTAAAGAAAGGTTTCATGGGTTTGACTGTCAAGCTCATCTATCAACCTACCAACAGTGTGATTAAGATAAAAGAGAAGGAATATTCTGCAGAGGATGGAAGAAAGCTTGAGAACATCCTCAGTGCAGCCCCTAAGGATGTAGAAACAGCGATCAGCAAATTCCCTGTTTCTGCCATCAGCATGGGTAATATGAAGTTACAGGCTTGCATCTCTGACGACCACCAGTTTGTTGCCACACAGCTCCTTGCCTTCAAGGATTTCGGTTACAAGCCGGTTACAGAGATGAAGACCTATACAGGAAAGACAGCCGAAGCTTTCGCTCAGTTGTTTTAGTTATATCACAGTTTCGGGACAGGGGACAGAACAATTCCTCTGTCCCTTTTTTATTTTATAGGTATAGGATGAAATCTTTATTTGAAAGAAGGCGGTTCATTCCCCTCTTCCCAATTACGGTAATGCTTAGGCGACAGACCGGTATGTTTCTTGAAGAAGGTTCCGAAGGCTGAAGCATTGGGAAAACTGAGTTCATTGGCTATCTGCTGTATCGTCTTCGTAGTGTTCTTCATCAGATAGATACTGCGACGGATCATCGCCTTGAAAAGCAACTGCTGGACCGTCTGACCGCAAACCGACTTGACCAGTACCGACAGATATTTCGGTGTAAGACAGAGTTCGTCTGCATAGAAAGCCACACTGCGCTCACGCATATAATTCTTCTCTATCAACAGTACCAGCGACTCAAAGATGGCAATCTTCCGTTCCATCTCCTTGCCGGCAGCCTTGAACGATGCCGAGAAGATGCTGCACAACCGATACGTAACAGCCATCAGTAACAGTTTCTGCTCATGCACACAATAGGCATCCAGTTCACCACTCTTCTCTTTTTCCAGCTCCAGTTTCCTCAACATCAGGGCATAGGAAGTAAGCATATCCTCATAGCCCGTCGTCCTGACATGGCAGGGTTTGGGATAAATCGTAGCATAAAGACGCATGGTAACCACGGTATTGCCCAACATGTGACGAATCTGTTCAGCACGGTAAAAAAGAAGGGTATATTTAAGGTTCTTGCTCGTTTCCTGCACATGAAACATCACTCCTTTGGAGAGGAAAACGGTCTCACCCTCAGATGCAACAAAGGATGTTCCGTCTACGCAGAAACGGAACATCCCCTGATGACAGATTACGATTCCGACATAGTCGGAGTAGAAAGGCTGCATCAACAGCTGAGGAAACTCATGAGCCTCATATATGATGATATTATCTGTTATTTTCATGATGAATATGGGTCTGTTATCTTCAGATTTAACTGCGAAGATAACAAAAATATCCATTCATCAGATGAGCAGCCTGTATCTTTTATGATATTTTAGCACTCCCTTACCTTCTTCCCAGGGATTTCACATCTACATTCTTCAGCAGATACTCACGCGTCAGTTCCCCGATATTGCGCTTGCGCCAAGGGAGAACGAGCATCAGTCCGGCACACAGCAGACAGCCGTAGAAGGTCCAACCTGCCATCTCCTTGATACTCACCAGCGTGGCCTGTACCTGTACCTTTCCCTTCGTACTCATGGCCGCCATGTTCTGCGCCTCGGTTACACTCTTGCCCTGATATTGCATGCCTCTCACCGTCTGGTCGTAAGTCTTTGCCGTCTCGATGTTCGTGCGGTCGTAATCCTGGGCAAAGCGGGTTACATAATACTGCTGTCTGTGCTGAAGCACATTGGTATAGAGCGCTGAGCCGATGCAAGGGGCAATGACCATACGAACGGTAAGCATGATGCAAACCCAGGTTGACATGAAGCGGTAAGGCATGCGCTGGTTGGCTATCGTGGAGATGAGCGAATAGAGCAGCATCATTCCCGTAGAACGGATGATGATAGGCCATTTCATACGCTCATACATGCCGTCGTTCTGTACCTCGAAATACATGTACAGCGCATAGGCTCCGATAAAGAGGAAACCCAGACAGTACATCCACTTCAGGTGAACATTCTTGGCTCGGGCGATGACGGCGAATATCAGTCCCACGGTGTAGCCCACCATCACCCAGTTGCCCAAGGTGGCGTTCTGCCAGTTGTCTATCTTCATGCTCACATTGGTGAACACGTTGACAAACATGGCGCTCGAATTGCAGACCATCAACAGGAAGAAGAGCAAGATGCCGTAGTTGATGACCCTGAGCTGGAACACCTCCATGATGAAATAAGGTGAACGCCTCGTCTTCTCCAGATAGATGAACAGAGCGGTAAAGATAAGACAGACCACCGAAGAGAAACGGATGGTTGGATCATCAAACCAGTCGAGTGTCTTGCCGAATACCATAACATAAGCAAACGAACAGAGCATGATACTGAACACCGTAACATTGCCAAACTTCGACATCGTTATCGGAAACTTAGGCATCGGATACTTATGATAAGGCATGGTGAAGAACACGATGATGATGCCCGCCAGCATGAATGCCATCATGAAATGATAAACATACTGCCACTCATAAGCATAGGCAAGCCATGCCGTAAGCCAGGTTCCCAACTGTCCGATAATCATGAAGAAGAGATAGATGACCGGCTGCGAAACCATCTTCTCCGAATCTACCGCATCCCATGCTTCCTCGGTAGTAGGCTCGCATCCCGGCGTGATATTCCTCGTAGCCTCTATTCCGAAACCATATCTGATGAGCACAAAGAGATGCGCCATCAGCAGCGTCTGACGGACAAAACCCATCAGCAGACTGCACAGTCCGAGTATGAACAGCGAGTCGGTCTGGGCACACACGAAACTGAGGATAAAGAGAATGGAGAAGCCCACGATACACATCATCTTCTCTCTACGGATGCACACCAGATCATAGAAGAACGGCGAGAAAGCCGCCATTCCTATCGAGGTGCAGAAGCCCGCAAAGGCGATGTATTCCGACTGGATGCCGAGCCCGCCCATCATCTCGCCGCTGTTGGCAGAATAGACACCACTCATCGTAATCATCGGCACGAAGAGGATGATCATGAAGATGATGCCGAGCGGTTTGGGCACCCAATCATAAAACGGATAATTCTTATATTCTTCTTCCATATATTACTTCATTTCCATCTAGCTGTTTTTTACTTTCTCTCAGCCTTGACAACCACCATCATGCCGGCAGCAAGATGCTCATTATCCTCTTTACTGAGGTTGTTGAAATCGATTCTTACAGGCACACGCTGCTGAATTTTGACAAAGTTGCCAGCCGAATTGTCGGTAGGTACCAGCGAATATTTCGAACCGGTAGCACCAGAAATGGCGGTCACCGTACCCTCAAACTCCTTGTTACTGATGGCATCTACGGTCATACGCACCTTCTGTCCTACATAGAGATTCTCTATCTGGGTTTCCTTATAGTTGGCAATCACCCATTTGTTGTTGGTTGGAATGATGTAGGTAATGGTGGTTCCTGCATTCACCATCTGTCCCTCCTCGATAGAGCGGCGACCCAGTTTACCATCACAAGGGGCCACAACCACACAGTAAGAGAGATTCAGCTTTGCCATCTCTACGGCAGCCTCGGCACGCTCGATGGAGGCAGCCACATTCTGCTTGCGGGTAGTTACCTCGTTTACTCCCTTATAGGCAGCAGCCTGCTGCTTCTTTACCCCTTCGAGTTTCTTCTTGGTGGCTGCATATTCTACCTCCAGCTGTTCGAGCTGGATAGGAGTAGCCGCCTTCTTTTCTACCAGGTTGCGATAGCGTTCGCAGTCCTTGGCAAGTTTGGCAAGTCGTACATTTATTTCATCGATAGATGCCTGATAGATAGAAGCTGATGTCTCGGTGGTCTGCTCTGTAGCGTTGATGACATTGGCTCCTGCCTTGGCATCCTTGAGAGCTGCTTCAGCCTCCATCAGACGGATACGATACTCCCGGTCGTCGAGCACAAGGAGGGTATCTCCCTTGTGTACTTCCTGATGTTCTCTGAAGCATACCTTGGCGATATAGCCGGATGCACGGAGATTAACCGGTGAGATATATTGCTCTATCTGAGCATCATTGCTCGTTTCGTTAGAGTTATAATCGAGGAAGAGGCATACGATCTTCCAGAGTCCGAAAGCCAGAATAGCAACACCTATCAGACTGGCAACAATCTGTCTTACGCGCTGCTTCTTGAGTTTCTTCCTGGTTTCTTCGTGAGATACCTGTGTAGCCTCTGCTGTTTCTACATTTTTATTTTCGTTCTGTTCCATAGTTTTATTGTAATTTGGAATCAGGGAATATGAAGTAAACTTTTTTACATCCCGTTTTCCTGTTTATATTTTATTTTTTAATGATTTATTCTTCTCCGTTATTTAGCAACCGAAATCTGGTTGAGCTGTCCAGTCAACTTGAGCAGCGAGAGATTGGCAACCTTGTAGCGATAGTAGGCTGTGAGATAATTGTTCATTGCCTCGCTCATACGCATCTCGTCCTGCAGCACCGCTGTCATCGAAGCCACACCCTCCTTATACTGGTCGGCTGTTACGTTGTAAACATCCTGCGCCATGGTATAATTATCAAACTGCTTCTTATAGTTGCGCTGACTGTTGTTCACCTCGCTCACCGCATTCATATAGTTTGCCTGCAGTCCCTTCAGGGCGTCCTCGTAACCGATGCGTGCATTCTCCTCCTCTATCTTCGCCTTTCTGATTTTAGAACGCTTTTCAAAACCATCGAATACAGGCACTCGCAGCTGGATGCCCAGACCGTTGGAACCATACCAGTGGTTTGACTCGCCCGAATGAATCCAGTGATCAATCCTATCGGTAAAGGCAGAATACATCAGGTTTCCGGTCAGCGAGAGCGATGGCAGATAACCGTCCTTGGCAAGTTTGGTCTGCTTCTGGGTGAGCAGTTTCTTCTGTTCCAGCAACTGGAGTTCGTAGAGTCCCGTATCCAGTCCGTCAGCCTTCACCAACTCTATCTTTCCCGGATCTACGGCTGTCACCTTCATCTCCTTCTCGGCAGGATAATCTATCACATACTTGAGCATGGTATACTGCTGTTCGAGCATGGCGATGGCGTTATCGCGCTGCACGGTGAGGTTCTCGATATTGAGATTCACTCGCTTCAGATCTACCTCCAGACTCATCTGGTTATCATAGAATGCCTGGGTGATGTTTCTGAGTTCTACCAGTCGCTTGATATTGTCATCCGTCAGACGAATCTGCTCAGATGTGTTCTGCGCCATGTAATACATCTTGGCAGTCTGCACGATGAGGTCTTCACGCGCCTTCTCATAAGAGAGTTGGTTGAGTTTATCGGCAATCTTGGTGATATCGATGGCGGTAAGAATCATCTGGTTATACAGCGGCATCTGCAATTGTACACCCGCCGAAGCATTATACTGCAACGTCTTGGTTACATTATAAGGCTTGCCGTAAGCCGAGCCGTCGGTAACCGAAACAGGCGGCGTAAAATTGTCGTTGAGCTGTGCCACCGCATTGATCTGCGGATAGAGTTTTGCCTGATTTTCGCTGATAGCGTACTTTCCCTTAGCTATTTCGTTTCGGCTGCTCTGGAGCGACAGGTTATTATCCACTGCCATCTGCAGGCACTGGCTGAGCGTAAGCGTCTCCTGTGCGCCAAGAGTATGGAAAGCTCCGAGCGCGAAACATAAGATGATTATTTTCTTCATTTCTTCTTAATGATTTCTATTGATTTACGTTTCATTTATTATCTGGGTGCAAAGGTACGGCTTTTCGGTGATAAATGACTATTCACATCTTATCACAATATGTTCAAAATTTCCGAAAATAACAGGATATGGTTCAGTATCAGCCTCATCGGCCTACTGGCTTTCAGCTATGCGCTTCTCCAAAACCTTCTTCAGGTTATCAGCAGAGCCCATTCCCAACTTCTTTCTGATGTTGGCCCGCTGGGTAGTGATGTTCGATTCCGACTTGTTGAGCAGCGTGCAAATCTCACTCAGCTTTCTGTTCTGCAGGATAAGGTAACAGATTTCCTGTTCAGAGGCACTCAACTCGGGAAAGACGCGTTCTATGTTCTGTTTGCTCAATTCGCGGGTCTGGAGATATTGCATCACATTGTCTATGACATTCTTCTGCGAAGCCTCACCCAGAAGATCCAGCAAATGCGCGGTAAGTTTAACATCATGCCTTTCCTTCGCCAGAGCCACGTATGCCTTAATCTGCTTTTTGTTTATCTTCAGCACCTGGAGCAGTTCTTCCTCATCACGCTGCAACGTTCTGTTCGCATTGACAAGATACTCACCGTTTCTGGCAACAGCCAGACTCAGCACGCTGATAAAAAGCAATATGAGCATCATCATGAAGAAATAATCCATGAGCGATTCATCCCCCGTTACAATCACACTCAATATATAAACCCCAAAAGCTATTCCCACCAGCCAGCGTGTGAGACGCGCCTGATAAGCCGCCAGCGAGAAAAACATGTTGCCTGAAAGGATAAGCATATTGATGAGAATCACCATTCTGTTATCTTTCAGCGTAGGCATAAAGGCACTGTAGAGGATATCGGCTCCGATAAAGCACTGGGTGGCGATAGCGATACAAACGATTGCCCTCACCATTGGGATTTTCCCGAAGAGATAAGCCATGAAGGAGGATAACACGACTATCAGAAAAACGATGTTAGACACGGTAAAAAACGGATCAAAGGCTCCAGAAAAGCCCAGGATATTTGACAGGATGCCCAAAGAGAGCATCACGGAGAAACACACAAGGATAGCTTGACGTTGGCGGTCCAAGTAATTAGATTCTCTCTTCAGGAAAGAGAACCCTAACTGATGTATCTTAGATTTCTTTGCGTTCTTTTCTTTCATTTTCATAATGGATAGATAAATTATTTCGTATTGACAGATGAGGCAGGTTTGCCCTGACTGACGAATCATTTTGCACAGATAGACGAATCGCTTTTTCTTCTTGCAAAAATAATAAAAAAGATTGGTTTTGATGTATTTTGAGGGATATTTTTTTATAATTCCAGAAAAATCAGCATTTTTCAGTGTACTTTTCTCCCTACCGAGAGTGGTTTTCCATTACTTTTGCATTTGAAAATTCAAATCATTTATCAATCATTTAATACTAATTACGTATGAAAAAGAATATCACTTTCAACAGTAAGCACATACAATGGATTCTGTTTTTATGCTTAAGTTTCAGCATCACATTCTGTATGTTTCTGCTATCTTCATGCAGCGATGATGACAGCCCAGAAGTAAACAATAAGGCGCACTATCAGGACGTACCAGCCAGTCTGCTGACCGATGCCAAGAAACTGGAGATGGTCCGGTCTATCCAGGACTTGAAAGACGGAAGATTCTTCTATCTTGACTATACGGAGGATTACAAACTCCCTACCATATCAGGCTATAATCTTACCGACAACACCCAACTGATTGGTGCCGTATTGAAAACCCTCTGCGACAAAACACCATCCTGGCTCAAGACAAGAGTCAAGCTGGATGCCGGCTGCAGTGCCTTTGCTGTTACGACACCAGATACTGGTGATTATCTGATGGGGCGCAACTTTGACTACTCTCACGATAATGAACCGATTGCAGCAGCCCTGGTTCGCACGGCTCCAGAAGGTGGACTGAAATCCATCAGCATGGTGGATGCCTACTGGATAGGTTACCGGCAGGATCTCTGGCATTACATCCTATATAACAAGGAACAGTTTGAGAAACATAAGACGCAAGACCTTTCCTATATCATGGCATTTCCATATCTTCTGATGGACGGCATGAACGAGGCAGGCTTTGCCGTTTCCGTTCTTCATCTTGACGGCAAGCCAACCCAGCAGGCTAGCACAGGAAAGAAGTTGACAACAACAGTTGCCTTACGTATGATGCTGGATCATGCCAAGACGGTAGATGAAGCTCTCAAGATTCTGGACGGATATGACCTCTGGATACCGGATAATGACGGCAACTATCATTTCTACATGGCAGATGCCACGGGCCGTTATGCCATCGTAGAATTCGTATATGACAAGGATCACCAAAGCAAGATTTACATCGACGATGAATATACGGGTGAAGACGGAAAGACTCATTTCAAATATCCTGACGTATTGCCAAACACCCGCGAGGTGATAGAAAAGCGCTATGCCAGCAACTTCTATGTATCTGAAACCATGGCATGTTCAGATAAAGGTCCGAAACTCTCGAACCACGGCAAGACCCGCTACGACATGATGGAATTCGTCATCAAGCAGAACAGTAACCAATTGTCTGAGGAAGGAGCCATGAATCTGCTCAATGGTGTGAGTCAGGCAGAAACTCCAGGCAATCCAACGAGCCATACCCAGTGGTCGGTGGTATACAATCTCTCCCAGCGCAAGGCAACCATTTGCGTGAACAGAGATTACAAGAACAAGTTTACGTTCTATGCAAAATAATACATTAACTGATAAATGGACAAGATTATGAAAAAAATAACATTATTTTTAAACAAGGCTACTTACTTGGTGATGCTTCTCATAGCTTCGCTGACTATGTTTACAGGCTGTTCGGATGATGACAAAACGTCTTCGGCGGAAAACTTTCCACCATCAGATGAAGAAACCCATTTCAACAGCGCTATAACTGGTGTTCAATATAAGGGCAATACTGTAATGCTGGGATTGAGCGAAAAGGCTGAAATGACGAAAGCCTGTGAACTCCTCTTCCCTAACAGACAAGCCACGGTTTCGGAATCAACCGACCTGCTGATTATCCCTGCCGGGGATAAATACCAGAAGGAAGCTGAGCAAGTTATGGAGCAGGGCGGAATTGTAGCAACCTACCAGCCTTCTGATGATATTCTGCTATCGGCTACGGACGGTCAGGGGTATAGCTACAAGGTATATGAACCTAACCAGGACGAGGTATTCGTTGACAACAGCCAGGAAGCGGCTGAAACCCAATCATATACCAATCTGTTTGATGACGTGGAATGGTATCAGCCAGAACTACAGGAAGAAGACCTGAATAATGACGGCTCCGGTGATGAGATGGCCGACTTGGATGCTGTAGATCCGGAACTTGGGGACAACGACATCTATACCTATCTGAACGGATGGGTAGCAGATATGAACAAATACGAAGAAAAGAAAGTAGAAAATTCAAATGGTGATGATGACCTCAGCAAGGATTTTACCCAGTACCATTATGGTAAGACTTTTACTTATAATGACAAAAAGGAAGTTCGCCATCTGGCATTGTCGAAACGGGATTATATCGAAGGCAGCGGAGCCATCAATGTTTCGTTTGACATCTATCAGGTTCATTGCTATGATGGCCAGGCAGGTTCGGGCGATTACTATATAGTGAACATGTCGTCAAGCGTAAGCAATAATGACATGTACAAGGGTAGATGGTGGAACAGACACGGAGGTTCGTATGTACGTATTTGCGGTTTCTACGGCAAAGCATTCGCCATGGAATGTATCCCGTTGAAATGTGAGACAAAGAATGGCAAAAAGGTATATACGGAATTGGGTACAGACGATATATTTTTTACAGCGAGCGGAACACCTAGTCCACAAACAACAATTAACCAGGTTACCTATACCTCTTCACATACTCGTGGTGTAGAAGCTGGGGTATCCGTAGCAGCAGGAGTAAAGGGAGACATGCCATATGCTGAAAAAAAATACAACCTGAAGGCAGCATGGTCATGGACTCACTCCAAGACCTATACCATTAACGACATGGACATCAAGAATACGCAGAGGAAGAACATTGCAGCCTATGAGCTGGTATTCAAGAACCTGCCATATTTCAGATGGAAAAGTAAGAATGGATTTGAGGAAGGAAATTCCAACATATATAAAGCTACTGCCGAAGTGAATGCTGCATGGGCATGGTATATGCCTAAAATGGCAGACAATTCGGATGAATCGCCTATAGCCATCAGGTTTATCGCTAGGCCAACCTATGGTGCCATGAGTTTTATCTCAACCGGAGCAGATCTTCATACACTTACCTTTACAGACATAGGAAATGTTAATCACATCTTCGACCTGCATCCTTTCACACGAGATCGCTATGCACCGCTTCAGTTCACAAACAATCTGAACGACAAAGTTGCCATCTCACACGTTGAGATTTACAAGAAGGGAGAACAGAAAGCTATCTGGAGCTATAAATCTACCCTGCAGAATGGTTCCAGCATTACAACTCCACCATTAAGAATAGCAGATAATTACGAGGTTGAGTTTACCACAGTAAATGGCAAAACCTATAAATACAAGAAGTACAATCAGGAATTGTCTCTCCAGTGGGATATCTCCAACATAGATTGTAACAAGATTTATGCAAAAGAAGATTTTGCCGAGAAATAATATAAAAATAGGTCTAGCAACACCGCGCTTTGCGGGGTTGCTAGACCTATCTTCTTATAGTTCTTCCTTCAGTTCATTATACAAGTCCACAGGACCTAAATGCCAATATTTGGTACTTTCTGTAGACAGCTTTTTATATAGTTGTGAATGATATATACGATTGATGGCATCTGTAAGACTTATACCCTTGTCTTGCGAGAGCCAAGGAGCAAGCCATCCAATCTTCAATGGCAACAACATATAAAGATTGTCTTGTGTTATTTTTGCACTCATAACTGTATGATTTCTGATTCAACAAATTTAATGGCAAGCAGTGACTTCTCTGTATGGAAAAGATACTGGTCAACTAATTTATAAGTTTTCAACTCTTTAATGAGAGTAGGCAAACTGATGATGCCGCCTTCATAAATACTTCCATGATAAATTATGCTCATTTTCTTCTTTCGTTTATCATTTTGTCAATTTCTTCTATCAGCCACTGACCACCTTGTGTATGAAGCACTTCATAGAACTCACAGAAATGCTCAGCTATGCCATACTGTTCAAACAAATTCACTACATCTTCTGTAGACATATTCTTTGCCTTAGCATATTGTTCTATGCAGAATGACACAAATACAGCCTTGCCTTGTTTTTCTTTATCCATTATTATTCTCCTTTCTGTGGCTCAGCCACATATAGTTGATTTTACATGAGCTTTCTCTAATAAGAATACACCCTCAGCTCTATCTGTACCTTTCTAATGATCGCATAACTGTTTTATACACAGTTTGAGGAGACTGCTTATAATGCATTACGGCTGAAATTATTATGGAATCACCTTTCACTACATAATAGAGCACATTAGGGAATAGCTGCAAATGTCTAACTGTAAATTGAGAATCTGACAAATCAGAATCTAATATGCCACGATTTGGATTTCTCAGCAAACTATTAACATTAGCATCGAACTTATCAAACACTTTTCTTGCTGTTAGAGAACCATATTCTGTTTCTACAAAATCTAAAACATCGTTCAATTGTCTTGAAGCAAGCAATGACCATTCTATTTCCATCCTCGTTCCGCTTTTATACGACTCATTAATTCTGAATGGGAAACGGTATTACCATTTTCATGATCCTTTAATGCCATCTCCACACTAGCTGCCAAGGCTTCACGAGGAATCTCGTTCACAAAAGCTTCTATCTCATCAGACTCAGGAACGACATAAGGATTTACCTTATCCATTGTTGTATAAAGCAATGTGATAAGCTCATTCTTGTCATCGTCACTCCAGTTTTTCACTTCATTCCAAACAGGAGTCGATGTTATATTGCTATAATCTGATAGTTTCATAATCATCTCTATTTTAAAACCTTTCTGCAAAAATACGGTAATTATCTGATAATTCAAAGAATATTCGATATTTTAACACAAAAATGTATCACAAAGTATTTGCTTAACAGAAGAGAACAAACAAAGAATGGCGAAACCAGCAGACTGTCAGCCTACTCATTTCGCCACTTACATATTTATCTATTTCGCAAAAAGATGAATTAGTCTTCATCAGCAAACTCATCAAGAGTATATGCGCTGCTGCCATCGAAACAATGGGTACATACCTGGCACTTTGGAAGACCGATAGCCTCAAAAGGCGAAGATGAAATTGTAAATCCATATCGAGAGTCTCCTTTCATTCTAGGACGAAAAACAGCTGATACAGAATCTAATTGATCTGCATTATATCTTAATACTGAAATATAGTCTTCAGCACCACTCTTCAACTTTTCAAGTTTAAAAGCCTTCGGCGAAACACGCCCTTTATAGATATGAGAAGGCGAGAACAGGATTCTTGCAACCTTTTCATCGTCTGCTATTTCAGAAATCAGTTTATCCATGAGCTTTTTCTAATAATGACAATACTTCCTTTTCATCCAACTTATCAAAACTGAACTTTGACAAATGACCATCCCGTTTAATAAATGCTACAACCTGATGATTGGTTATAGTAACACCTGCTATATTATTGTCTTCCGTGTAATCTAAATATATACAACCTCGTGCATCAGGAAAAGCTACCCAATTTTGCAGACTAGTATCAGTAGCTAGCAGAATAATTCGCTTCACAAAATCCACGATATTTCTTGAGAGGGCAAGACTACCTTCACCATCCCAACCATCTGGAAGCTTTGACAATTCATCTAAACGATTCAAAAGTTCTTTCTTTACTGAAGATTGTAAAGTTTGCTTTTGACTTGACAAGAAAACCAAACAACTATACAAAACATTCTGATCTGTTGTAGCATACACCGCATCCATCACATTATGGCGCAAAGTAACAATATCCGTATCAGGAGTAATACGGACTGCCATGGAATCAGAAACTATACTTGTTTTTTCTTCGGGTAATTTATATGGCTTTACTTCACTCATACTTTTTTCTTTTTACTAAACATGTGCTGCAAAGATACGTTGCTTTTTCGTAACTACCAAATTTTTCGAGAAGAAAACAATATAAACCACATTATTTTCCGATTCTGTCTGTATTCGTATCATATCACAAGTGATTGAAAGCTATATATTCTAGCCCTCACGATTCCTACCCCCCAGAAGCGTTACATGACAGTTGTGACAGTTTTATTTCGCAGGGGGTATTACGATATCATATAAAAGGATAATAAAATAGGCCTGGCAACACCGCGTTTCACGGGGTCACTAGACCTATCTTCTTATCTATCAAGAACTTATATTCTTATTTTAGTCTTCATCAGCAAACTCATTCAGAGTATATGCGCTGCTGCCATCGAAACAATGGGTACATACCTGGCACTTTGGAAGACCGATGGCCTCTACCAGCTGCTCGATGGTGTTAAACTTCAGGGAAGTCAAGCCCAACTGGTTGGCAATCTCATCTACCATCTTCTGATACTCAGGAGAACCGGTGGTAGCGTATTTCTCAAGATTCTTGTTGGCATCGCCCTCAAACTTCTCGATGATGCGACGGGTAATCAGCTCCATATCACTCTTGGAAGAAGTGAAGTTGATGAACGGACAACCGTATACCAATGGAGGACACGCAATACGCATGTGGCACTCCTTCAAGCCAGCCTGGTCGAAAAGCACCTTCACGTTGTCGCGAAGCTGGGTACCACGAACGATACTGTCATCGCAGAATAACACACGCTTGCCCTTCAACATCGCCTTGTTAGGAATCAGCTTCATCTTGGCTACCAATGAACGCATGCTCTGGTTACTAGGAGTAAAGCTGCGAGGCCATGTAGGCGTATACTTGGCAATACAACGCTGATAAGGCACACCCTTGCCGGCAGCATAACCCATCGCCATACCCGTACCAGAATCAGGAATACCGCTGCAGCAGTCTACCTCCACATCATCGGTCTTGGCGAGATTAAAGCCGTTGGTAAAACGCGCCTCCTCTACATTCTTGCCTTCGTAGGTAGATGTAGGGAATCCGTAGTAAACCCAGAGGAAAGAGCAAACCTGCATCTTCTTGTTGGCAGGACGGATCTGTTCCATGCCATCAGCTGTAATCTTCACGATTTCGCCTGGTCCTACCTCATATGCTGTTTCATAATCGAGATTAGGGAACGAGGTGGTTTCGCTGGAAGCCGCATAGGCACCTTCCTTCTTGCCGATGATGATTGGAGTACGTCCCCAACTGTCACGCGCACAGATGATGCCATCCTCGGTAAGGATCATCATGGTGCAGGAACCTTTGATGTGATGGAAAACGTTTTCGATACCTTCTCTGAAGGTTTTACCCTGAATAATAAGCAGAGCCACCAACTCAGTAGGATTGGTACTACCCGAAGACATCTCTGCAAAGTGCATGTTCTTTTCGAGCAGAAGCTGAGTAAGTTCATCCTTGTTTACTATCTTAGCTACAGTGCAAATGGCAAAGCGGCCAAGATGAGAGTTCATGATGAGTGGCTGGGCATCTGTATCGCTAATCACGCCGATGCCCGATGTAGCTCCTTCAAACTTGTTGAGTGTAGGTTCAAACTTCGTTCTGAAGTATGAACTTTCCAGATTGTGGATAGAGCGCACGAAGCCCTTCTCACTACTGTAGGTTGCCAAACCGCCCCGGCGTGTGCCGAGATGTGAGTTGTAATCTGTGCCGTAAAAGAGATCAGCGACACAGCTTTTCTTGGAAATAGTTCCGAAAATGCCTCCCATAAGAGTATAATTATATGTTATAATTTTGTAATATGGGTGCAAAGATAAATAAAAATCAGAAAATATGCAAGTCTTTTTGCTTTTTTTCTATAAAAACATGATAATGAGGGTAACTTGCTACCCTATTTCGAGAAGAATAAACGGCTACTGAAACGAAAAGCGCTCCGGCAATAATTACCGGAGCGCCATAATATGATTTCCTATGAAATTAATCCAACTTCAGGCTCTTCTTGATAGCCTCGATCTTATCCATCGCAGCAGCTGTGCAGCGGTTGTAGCAGCCAGCGCACTTGAATGAAGAATCCTTAACCTCAATATAGAACTTGATCTTAGGCTCTGTACCTGATGGACGGACACTTACCTTGGTGTTGTCATCGCAGAACCACTGGAGTACATTGCTTGTAGCAGGCATATCGAGCTTCTCTACGCTGCCGTCAGCATGCTTAACCTCCAAAGACTGGTAGTCCTTCCAGGTTACCACCTTGCTGCCACCCAACTCCTTTGGAGGGTTGGCACGGAAGTCTGCCATCATCTGCTTAATCTCGTCAGCACCGGTCTTACCTGGGCGAACTACGTTTACAGTGAACTCCTTGCTGAAGCCATACTCTGCATAAATCTGCATCAAGAGGTCGTAGAGAGTCTTGCCCTGATCCTTAGCCCATGCTGCAATCTCGCAAATCAGACAGATAGATGCAGGAGCATCCTTATCGCGTACCTTATCGTATGGCAAGAAACCGAAGCTTTCCTCACCACCACCGATGTACTGCTGCTTGCCCTCAGAGATAGCAATCTCGCGTGCAATCCACTTGAAACCGGTATAGCAGTCGCGCAACTCTACGTTGTTCTTCTTGGCAATCTCAGCGATAACCTCTGTTGTTACGATGGTCTTTACGAGGAAGTCTGTTGGCTTCAACTTACCCAACTTCTTCTTGTTCTCGATGATGTAGTAGCAGAACATCATGGCTGTCTGGTTACCGTTGATGATCATCCACTCGCCCTTGTCATCGCGGCAAACGATAGCCAGGCGGTCAGCATCTGGGTCGGTAGCTACAACGAGGTCAGCGTTCAACTTGGTACCGAGCTTCATACCGAGGGTCATAGCCTCTGCATTCTCTGGGTTAGGAGAAACCACTGTTGGGAAGTTACCATCTACAACCATCTGCTCAGGAACTACATTGATGTTCTGGAAGCCCCAAGAACGCAGACAGAGAGGAACGATGACACGACCTGTACCGTGCATAGCTGAATAAACGATGTTGAGGTCTTTCTGACGGTTGATGACATCCTGGTCAATCATAGCAGAATGAACGGCTGTCATGTAGTCGTAATCCATCTCACCACCGATAATCTTGATCAAATCCCAGTTAGCCTCAAACTTCACCTGGTCGATAGTAACCTTGTTTACCTCCTCGATGATACCTGTATCGTGTGGAGCCAGAACCTGAGCACCGTCGCTCCAGTAAGCCTTGTAACCGTTATATTCCTTAGGGTTGTGAGAAGCTGTTACGTTAACACCGGCCTTGGCACCGAGCTCGCGGATAGCGAAAGAAATCTCTGGTGTAGGACGGAGGCTCTCGAAGAGATATGCCTTGATGCCATTGGCAGAGAAGATGGCAGCTACGGTCTCTGCGAAGAGACGGGAGTTGTTACGGCAGTCGTGACCTACCACTACAGAAAGGTTCTCCTCACCTGGGAAAGCCTTGAGGATGTAGTTAGCAAAGCCCTGGGTAGCCATACCAACGATATACTTGTTCATGCGGTTGGTACCTGCGCCCATGATACCGCGCAAACCACCAGTACCGAACTCCAAGTTCTGATAAAATGCATCAACGAGAGCAGACTTGTCCTCTGCGTCGAGCATTGCCTTTACTTCCTTACGGGTTTCTTCGTCAAAAGCAGGTGTGAGCCACTGCTGTGCTCTTTCTTCACACTGCTTGATCAATTCTGCGTTATTAGCCATAGTTTGATTATATTATGTTATTAATTAATTCTTATCGAGAAGGATGTGCACGAAAACAATGCATAATTTCTCTATTTGCGTACAAAGTTATATAAAAATTTTGATAAACCAAGCAAGAATGAAGTTTTTTTTGTATTTTTGCACTTTGAAATGGAATTGAAAATAGAATAAGGCTAATATTTAGCAATATTGTATTGGTAAGATAGCAAAGTTGAATGAACAAAATATAAAACAATAGAATATGGAAGTATATTACACGGGCGTCATCATCGCCGTATCCACCTTTTTAATAATAGGTATCTTTCACCCTATCGTCATGAAGACGGAATATTATACGGGCACCCGCTATTGGTGGGTTTTCCTCGTTGCAGGCATCATCTGCATAGGAGCTGCCTTCCTGGTTGCCAACGTGCTCTTCTCTGCCATACTGGGCGTAGTAGGTGCTTCATGCCTTTGGAGCATCGGTGAACTCTTCGAACAGAGACAACGCTGCGAGAAAGGCTGGTTCCCGAAGAATCCGAAAAGAATAGGAACAGGATATTACAGGGACGAAGCGAAGAGTAAACATGAAAGTGTATAGGAAGAAAACGCCAACGAAATGAAGACAGAACTCATTCTGGTCGGAAAGACCGTAAACAAGCATTTCATTGCGGGCATCAAGGATTATGCCGAGCGCATCACCCATTACATGCCTTTCAACATAACAACCATTCCTGAACTCAAGAACACCAAGAGTCTCAGCGAACAGCAGCAGAAGGAACGGGAAGGAGAACTGATTCTGAAACTCCTCCAGCCTTCGGATACCGTGGTGCTGATGGATGAACATGGACAGGAATTCCGAAGCATCGAGTTTGCCAAATGGATAGAGCGCAAGCAGGCCACTGCCCGCAGGCTCGTCTTTGTCATCGGCGGTCCTTACGGTTTCTCACAGTCTGTCTACGACCGCGCCAACGAGAAGATTTCCCTCTCCAAGATGACCTTCTCGCATCAGATGGTGCGCCTTATCTTTACCGAGGCGCTCTATCGCGCATGTACTATTATAAAAGGTGAGCCTTACCACCACGAATAAAGGTAAAAGGGTAAAAAGGTAAAAAGAGCCTTTGCCCCCTTGCGCCCCCGTCCCCAGCGATTCCATCGCTGGTCCCCTAATCTTAAAAGAAGAAAGAATATGCCAAAAGAGAAATATATAGAAATAAAAGGGGCAAGAGCCAACAACCTCAAGAATATCGATGTGAAGATACCTCAGGGCAAGTTTGTTGCCATTACGGGTGTCTCAGGATCGGGAAAATCATCGTTGGCTTTTGATACCTTATATGCTGAGGGCCAGCGCCGCTATGTGGAGTCGCTCTCTTCGTACGCACGCCAGTTTCTGGGACGTATGAGCAAACCGGAATGTGATTTCATCAAGGGATTGCCACCTGCCATCGCCATCGAACAGAAAGTGATTTCGCGCAACCCACGATCTACCGTGGGCACCAACACCGAAATCTACGAATACCTGCGACTGCTCTACGCACGCATCGGAAAAACCTATTCGCCTATCAGCGGACAGGAGGTGAAACGCCATACTACCGAAGATGTACTCGCCTGTACCCGACAATATTCCCAGGGCACCAGGTTTGTCATCCTCGCCCCTATCCACGTCATCGAAGGGCGCAGTCTGGGCAAACAGCTGGAGATGTACAACCAGGAAGGATACGCGCGTATATATATAAAAGGTGAATTCGTACGCATAGAAGACTTCATGGAGCAGGCTGACAAGGATCTGCTGGAAGTAAGCGGCGATAAACTGAGAAAGAGAATGCAACAGAAGGATGAAGAAATCTTCCTGGTCATCGACCGTGCTTCGGTAAGCGATGAGAAGGATGACATCAGCCGACTGATGGATTCTGCCGAAACTGCCTTCTATGAGGGAGATGGAGCCTGCCGCCTCGTCTTCCTGCCAAGCAATATCTGCTACGACTTCTCTACCCGGTTCGAAGCTGACGGCATGCAGTTTGAAGAGCCTACCGACAACATGTTTGCCTTCAACTCCCCTCTCGGAGCCTGCCCTACCTGCGAAGGTTTCGGCAGCATAATAGGCATCGATGAGAAACTCGTCATCCCGAACACTTCGATGAGCGTATATGACGGATGTGTGGTTTGTTGGCGAGGCGAAAAGATGGGTATGTGGCTCAAGGAATTCATCCGCAGAGCAGCAGAATACGACTTCCCTATCTTCAAGCCTTATTTCGAACTGACTCAGCAGCAGAAGGACTGGCTGTGGCACGGTCTGCCTGGCGAGAAGAAACGCAAACAGCAGGAAAGGGTGAGCATCGATGAGTTCTTCAGAATGGTAAAGGAGAACCAGTACAAGATACAATACCGCGTGATGCTGAGCCGATTCCGTGGAAAGACGATTTGTCCTGACTGCCATGGTACCCGACTCAAGAAGGAAGCCAACTATGTAAAGATTGGCGGAAAGAGCATCACCGAACTGGTTGAGATGTCGATTGTGAACCTGAGCGAATGGTTCAAGAAACTGGAACTCTCTGAGCATGAGAAGGAAATCAGCAAGCGTCTGCTCACCGAAATCACCCACCGTCTGCAGTTCCTCCTGGATGTTGGTCTGGGTTATCTTACGCTCAACCGACTCTCCAACACCCTCTCCGGCGGTGAGAGTCAGCGCATCAACCTGACCACCAACCTGGGCTCATCGCTCGTGGGTAGCGTATATATCCTCGACGAACCTAGTATCGGACTCCATAGCCGCGATACCGCCCGACTGATTAAGGTGCTGAAAGAACTGCAGCAACTGGGCAATACGGTGGTTGTGGTAGAACACGACGAAGAGATTATGCGGGCAGCCGACTATCTCATCGATATCGGTCCCGATGCCGGCAGACTGGGCGGAAGAGTGGTCTACGCCGGTCCGTCATCAGAATATTCAACCACCGACAAGGCTGAACAGGAAAAGCTGCTGGCTGAATATCCGGAGAGTTATACCATCAAGTACCTGACCCACAACGAGGAGATAAAGGTGCCAACGAGCCACCGTGCCTGGAACCAGTATATCGAAATCAAGGGAGCCCGGATGAACAATCTGCGCGGCATCGATGTTAAGATACCGCTCAACGTATTCACCTGCGTAACCGGTGTATCAGGCTCAGGCAAGAGTTCGCTCATCAAGGGAATCCTCTATCCTGCCATGCGTCGCCGTCTGGACCTCGTAGCAGATGCACCAGGCGAATATGCATCGATGGAAGGCGACTGGAAGAGCATCCATCATGTAGAGTTTGTTGACCAGAACCCTATCGGAAAGAGTACCCGCAGCAACCCTGCCACTTATCTGAAGGCATACGATGCGATACGTGCCCTCTTTGCCAACCAGCCACTGGCTAAGCAGATGGGATTCACGCCGCAGTACTTCTCTTTCAATACTGAAGGCGGAAGATGCGAGGAATGTAAGGGTGCGGGATATGTTACCATCGAGATGCAGTTTATGGCAGACCTCACGCTGACCTGCGAGGCTTGTAAGGGCAAGCGTTTCAAGCACGATATCCTGGAGGTTCGCTATGGCGGAAAAGACGTCAATGATGTGCTGAACATGACGGTAAACGAGGCCATTGAGTTCTTCAGCGATGAAAAGTTGCAGCGCAACGAGGGCGACTTCGACAACTGCCGCATCATCGTAAACCGCCTGAAACCGCTTCAGGATGTGGGTCTGGGTTATATCAAGCTCGGTCAGAATTCAAGTTCGCTTTCGGGTGGTGAGAATCAGCGTGTAAAGCTCGCCTTCTTCATAGGTAAGGAGGAACAGGAGCCTACGCTCTTCATCTTCGACGAGCCTACCACGGGTCTTCACTTCCACGACATCAAGCGCCTGCTCCATGCCTTCAATGCCCTGATAGAAAGGGGCCATTCGCTGGTAGTGATAGAGCACAATCTGGATGTCATCAAGTGTGCCGACTATATCATCGACCTCGGTCCTGAAGGCGGCGATAAAGGCGGCAATCTTGTTGTTGCCGGAACTCCGGAAGAAGTAGCTGCCTGCAAGGCAAGCCTTACCGGAAAGTTCTTGCGTTAAATTGAAGTTTCAGGGCGTGTGGCGATAAACTTGCGAAACGTCGGAAAAAATACGATATCTGTGGAATCCGACAACCGCCGGATTCCACTTTTTAATTTAAAAATCCAATTCAAAAGTATTATTTGTTAAAAAAGTAACTATCATCGAAGGCTGCTTCGATAAGGCGTTGCTTCACTCGGGCGTATTCTGCCGAGTCTTCGATGAAGTACCGAAGAGCAGAAACAATCCTCACATAAACACTGAGCCGATAATCGCCCTTACCCTTTTAGATTGCAAAAACATTTTCCTTGCGCATGTCTGCACAAGCCACTAAACGAGAACCACTAATGTGATGGTTCTTCATTTCTTCACTCAAAACAGCACCGAAACGGCTGTTGTCTACTGTAAAACTGATGTTAAACATGAAAAAATAATTAAATAATTAAAATATATATAAACGAGTTCCCGACGTCGGGAACTATTTTTTATTTTCTTTTTTGTATCTTTGCACCATGTATTACAGATCCAACAATCTGCATACCTATAAAAGAACGAATAACTGATACATATATTGTATAACAATATAAAATTTTTAGGAGATGATGAACATCAGTACATTCATTAACATGGCCAGCAAGATTCCTTCACCTGGCCAGTTGGAAGGCCTGGTAACCTTCATGAAGGAAGATGAGAAACTCAGGTTTTTCACCGAGTCTTACCGGAAAACGGGGAATAAGTCGTACAAACACGATGCACCCCTCTTCGCCGTAGCCTGCATCTTCGAAGGCGGAAAAGGCAAGGACAACATCCGGAGCCTCACACATCTGTCGCTGGTCGACTTCGACCACATCACAGAAAAACCGGATGACGGCACCCTGCGCTCGCTCAAAGAGAGAATCTGCCACGATGCCCACACCCTGCTCTGCTACGTTACCATGAGCGGCAACGGACTGCGCGTCATCTACCGCTACGAAGGCGATGATTATCCCGCCGCCTTCGCCATGGGAAACGACTACTACGCGCATCTCATCGGCAAGGAAAGCGATCCGCTCTGCAAGAACATCACGAGGCTCAGCGGACTCGCCTACGACCCCGAAGTCTATTTCAATCCCGAAGCCACAGCCTTCAGCGCCGAGGAAATCAGCCATTTCCATTCCGCTACGCTCAAGACCGCCCAGAAGAAAAAGAAACAGGAACGCATCGCCGACTACTACGAGCAGATCGTCAAACCCAAGCTGGAAAACGAAAAAATCAGGTACGAACCCGGCAACCACAACCAGTATGTGATGCGGGTGGGCTACATGATGGCTAAGAAACGGTACGACAGGAAAGAAGCCACCCAGTGGGCTATCAGGCAGTTTCCCGAATACGACGACGTAGAACAGGTGTTCAAATCGTGCTACGACAACACCACTCACCCACAGAAGGCGAAGGCAGAAACCGGAAAGATTCCCTATGCCACCGTAGATGAAATCAAAGACTACCTCGACGGGCATATCAAACTCCGCTTCAACCTCATCACCCTGCGCTACGAGTATCTGAAGGATAAATGGCGAATCCTCCAGGACCGCGATTTGAACACGCAATGGAGCAACATGTCGCTAACCGCAAGGGTGAGCAAGAGCGATATGATCAATGTCATCGAGAGCGACTATAGCCCGCCCTACAATCCCTTCACCGATTATCTGGAGAATCTCCCACCCTGGCAGGAAGGCGACAAGGACTATATAGCCGAACTCGCTGCCACGGTAAAGATGAAGGGAGACCCCGTGATGCCCTTCTGCGAAGCCCTCAGGAAATGGCTCGTGGCGATGATAGCAGGATGGATAGACGAAGGTGCCGTAAACAATGTCATCCTGGTATTCATCGGCAGACAGGGCGCCTACAAAACCACCTGGTTCAACTATCTCCTGCCGCCGGAACTGAAGCAATACTTCTATACGAAGGCGAATGCCAGGCGCATGACGAAGGATGATATCATCGCCCTTTCGCAGTATGCACTCATCTGTTATGAAGAGCTCGACACGATGAGTCCGTCGGAACTGAACCAGCTGAAGGCTGTGGTAACGATGCAGTATACCAACGAAAGGGCGGCATACGGCCATTATGCCGAGCAGCGCAAGCATATCAACACCTTCTGCGGCACGGGCAACAATCCCGAGTTTTTGAGCGACCCTACCGGTAACCGTCGCTGGCTGCCCTACGAGATAGAGAGCATCCTCTCACCCCGTGAGCATCCGTTCAATTACGAAGGCATCTACGCCCAGGCTTACGCCCTCTACAAGAGTGATTTCCGCTACTGGTTCACCGATGAGGAGATAGAAAAGCAGAACCGGCACAACCGCGCTTTTGAGGCGCCTAGACTAGAACAGGAACTTGTGGATCTCTACTTCCGAAAGCCAACGGAGGCGGAGACAGGGGAGTTCGTGTCCATAGCCAGAGCGATGCAGATCATCAGTTGCAACATCTCTCAGAAGCTGAACAGTTCGAAACTGGGCAAGGCTTTCAATGATCTCGGATTCGAAAAGATGCGCACCAAGCACAGCCGTGGTTACAGGGCAATCGTCCGTACAGCCGAGGAAATCAAGGCTTACCAGGTATCCGTCTGCATCAACTCGCCGCAATGCGATGATGATGCCCCCTTCTAGCCGTTCCCAAGCCATCGGTTCATCCGGTTCAGGGTGACAGGGTGACACGGTGACACGAGTTTTTCAACATTTCGCCTCGCACGCGGGCAGGCAGGAACTTTCGGCCTGATTTTTCCTGCCTGCCCGCGCGAGAGTAAATCTTCAGAATTCCCTGTCACCCCTGTCACCCTGTCACCCGGAAGCCAGTTACTTCCGAAACGGAAACCAAAGACTTAAGGTTCAAAAGTCAGAGACTTAGGGTTCAAAAACCAGAGACTTACGATGAAAAAGCCAGAGACTTACGATGAAAAAGTCAGATACTTACGATGCAAAAGTCAGTAGCTTATGAACCGCAACTCAATCATAAACCCCTTAAAAAATCAAACAAAACTATGGATTTAAGAAGTTATACCAAGCAAGAGCTAGCTCTTCTGTATTTTCCCGATGCTACTCCAGCAGTAGCCAGTGCTCACCTGATGCGATGGATCCAGCGCATCCCCGACCTTCTCCAGAAGCTCGCCGCCACCGGTTACGGCAAGAACTGCAAGGAGTTCACCCCGATGCAAGTCTCCTACATCCTCTACTTCCTCGGTGAGCCCTAACCCTGTTCCGCCTCATCTGAAAATGAGCCAACAAAAGGAGAACAAGGATATTAAATCCTTTGGCAACTTGCTTTTCACCGAAGAATCTTCTTTATATGAAGAATTTCTATTGCATGTATCTACCATACACAGAAATTGGTCAGCAAGTTGCTGACCAATTGGAAAAAGATATTTTCTCAACTCCTTGGGGGCATCACATGCTGTTGATTGACAAATTCCTAACAGAGCCACAGAAGGCTTTGTTCTATATACACCAAACAGTAGTAAACGGCTGGAGCAGGAATGTCCTTCACAATTACATAGACTCGTCTCTGTATGAGCGACAAGGAAAAGCTTTGAGCAATTTTACCCGCACATTACAGAAAGAGAACTTTATCGACTTGCTCTTTTATAATTTGAACTTGTCATGCTACATAGTTCTGGAAGTCAAGATAGGTTCATTCACCTTTGCTGATGTCGGGCAACTTGGTGGTTATGTAGTAGCTTGTAATCACCTTCTTCGCAAAGAGGGGCGTGACAATCCTACTATAGGTTTACTTATTTGCAAGGAGAAAGACCGTATCCAGGCACAATATGCCCTGGAATCAAGCAGCCAACCCATAGCTATTTCTGAGTACGATCTAGAAAAATTCTATCCTGAAAAAATAGAAGGAACTATGCCGACGATAGAGGAATGGGAAGCTAAGTTGGGGGGTAGCATTGAACACGAATAATATAGAATTATTCAAGTTTTGCAAGTTTAGCCCCACACGCCCTGGGCTAGGAGCTTCTGCCCCTTGCAAATACTACTTAATGATTCCGATTAATAGTAAAATAACAATAACAGGCAACTAATTGTTGCTCAAATATTTGGAATTATCGTTCAGAAAGATTATCTTTGTGAAAGATAATAATAAAGCATAACATGATGGAATATAATAACGAAGAAGCTAAGATACTTCTACCTGAAGACATCATGTAATAGGAAAAAGGGTCTATACGCCACCTGTTCTTCGTGGTATATAGACCCTTGGAACAACCGCAAAGTATGGGTTGATAATTATTTTCAGATGATTGGTATTCCTGTCAGCTTAGGACTTTACCACATATCTTCATTTCCATCTTCTGGACTTTTATTATTAAACTCAGGTTGCGACCCTGTCAGCATCTGTTGGGCTTTTATCTCATGCACCTGCATTTCTGGTTTTATATATTCTTTCTTCATATTGTGCTATTTTTATTTGATTACTACTTTCTTGTTGTTCTTGATGTATATGCCCTTTGTCGGATTGACTATCTTTCTACCTTGGAGGTCGAAGATTCCTTCAATAGTGCCATGACGCTGCACGTCAGTACCCATAATGGTGATTCCCTCTATGCCTGTTGTCTCGTTGCCGCTGCCGAATACAAAGCTGCGAGCGAGTGCTGCCGATGATGGGTCTTTTGCTTCATCTTCAGATACTTTCAGATAAGCCTTTCCAGGAGTCGCTTTGAGGCTTGTTCCGTCGTCCACACCGAGGTAGAAGCCGAGACCTTCTTTTGTTGTAGCATTATTATATGTGAGACGATAGAGTTTACAACCAGCTGCTGTTACAATCTGAGTTTCAGCTGGTGTAGCCACAAGGTGGTTTTCATCAGAGGAAGCTGCTGTCAACTCATTTGTCTTGTTTGCCTTTGCATTGACATACTCTCCGTCAGTCTTCAGTAGCACACCCTCTTCCTTTGCCACTTGGTAGTCGCTGCGTTCTATCAATGTCATCTTTCCACCGCTTACCGTTGCGTTATAGACATTAAGCGTTCTGCCTGATTCTGATGGAACAGAAAGGGTTACATCGTTTGTCTGATTGCTGAATGTTGCCCAATATGTATAGTTGCCATTTGCATCCTTGTCGCCCTGTGCAGCCTTGATTACTTTATAGTCAGAGCCGGGAACGGGATATTGGTCCTTGCCTAACTGCTGTCCCCATACCTGCTCGCCTAATACTTTGCCTTCGGCAAGCAAATAAGCCACCTCACCGCTCTTTATCTGCTGTTTGGTGAATGCCTTGATCACGTCAGCTTCATTCACGCCTTCAGGATAGGTCAATGAGCCTTCTCCGATAGCCTTGACAGCTTCACCTGTCTGCTCAGCTCCATTGATGGTCAGCTTAGCACTGCTGTTGTATGCCAAGATACCAGAAGCGGCGCTGGAGGATTTGCTTATGCGCCCAACAAGGAGACCGGCACACTCTGTATCAGAAGTAGCAGTAACATTACCAGTGCCAAGCACATTGTTCAGATTGCATATAACACCTTCTCCTATCAGGTTTCCGACATTATCTTTTCCAGTTATATCGCCATAGTTGGCACTGTTCTGGATGGTTCCTGAGTCAAAATATCCAACCATGCCGCCAACTTGGCTGTACGTGCCTGTTACAGCACCATAATTGGCGCATGAAGTGATGGAATTGTCGGAACCGTAATACATACCTAAAATACCTCCGAGAGATCCCATTCCCTTCACTTCTGCATGGTTTTCGCAGTTGCTGATGTTGCCCACTGCTATTCCTGCTATTCCGCCAGTTATCTGTTTTCCTTCTACCGAACAGTTTCCTAAGGTCTTGATGTTTTCAAAAATACAAGAACCTGCGTATCCTGCCAAAATTCCAGTATAATAATTACCAGTACTATTCACCTTCGCATTGTCGAAAGTGATGTTTTTGATGTTGCCACCAGCAAGATAACCGAAGAAACCGGCAAATTCAGAGGTGGCATTGATGTAGAGATTACTGATGGTCTTCCCGTTGCCATCGAATGTACCTTGATAATTATTATCAAAGTTACCAATAGGAGTCCAGCTGAGCTCTGCTACCTGCTTTTCGGTATCAGCCTTATGGCATACAGTGCTCATATCAATTTCTTTCACATCATCGGCAATCTTTGCGCAGGCGCTAAGGTGATCATCATTCACGTAGTCACGGAACCACGCCAGATGATCTGCCGTCTTCAGCACAAATGGTTCCGCCTCGGTTCCTTTACCAGTCATGCCTGTTGGCAATTCATAATCAATACCATTCAGTTTTACATTGAGCTTGACTTTGCCTTCGATGGCATTGCCATTGTATTCTCGTGCACCGATATAATAAGTGGTGCCTTTAGTTACAGTATAGGTGATTTTGAAGTCAATACCAATGCCATCATCATTATATGTCAAGTAAGATGCAGCCGTACGGCTCTCCCACAGGGTACCATAGGTATCTTCACTGTTGCTGTTTGCCGTCACCTCCAATGTACCATCTTCTGGAGCTGTATATTTATAAAGGTTGTAACCGCTGATTTCATTCCTATCGCCAAATACCTTTCCGATTGTTATGGAATTGTTGCCCAATTTCAAGAAAGGAATTTCCTGCAGACATTTCTTGCACTTGTCGTTCTCATCATATTCATGTCCGGTAGCTGATAATACTACAAGACTGCTCACCATTTGTGTCATCTGCTCGTTCGAGAAAGACTTATGACAAAGATTACATTCCCAATATTCGATGTTACCATCTGTGGTGCAGGTAGCAGCCACGAATTTGTGATGTTTGGGACTATCGCCATGCTTAAACGTAAATGTGCCCTCTTGTGCAGGCTTGGTATTGATAAATGTACCTGTACCTTCCAACTCGCCTAAACAATTCATAGTCATATTACCATCCAAGTAAACCTCATCAGCAGAGCCAAGTAAAGGATAATCGTTTGTGTTCAGTTTTTGTCCCCATCTTGCACTTCCTGATACGTTTTTCTGAAGCTGATTGGCAACCAATCCGCTCTTCAACTGTTCTTCAGTAAATGCCATTATCTTTTCAGCTGATGTCAATGAGCCTCCTCCGATAGCCTTGACGGCATCACCTGTCTGCTCTGTTCCATTGATTGTAAGCTTCGCGCTGCTGTTGTATGCCAAGATGCCAGAAGCGGTGCTGGAGGATTTTCTTATGTTTCCAACAAGGAGACCGGCAAGCTTTGCAGAAGTAGCAGTAACATTACCAGTGCCAAGCACATTGTTCAGGTTGCATTCTTCAGCAAGTCCTATCAAATTTCCGACATTATCAGTTCCCGTTACATCACCATAGTTGGCACTGTTCTGAATGGTTCCTGAGTTAAAATATCCAGCAATGCCACCAACGCTCTCTCCCGAGCCTGTTACGACACCATAATTGGCGCATGAAGTGATGGAATTACCGGAATAGGCAGCTACAACTCCTCCGAGATATCTTATACCCTTCACTGTTGCACGGTTTTCGCAGTTGCTGATGTTGCCGTTAGCAACTCCTGCTATTCCGCCAACGTAGTTTTCTCCTTCTACCGAACAGTTTGCCAAGGTCTTGATATTTTCAATAATACAAGAACCTGCGTTTCCTACCAAAATTCCAAAATTATAACCACCAGTATTCTTCACCCTCGCATTGTCGAAAGTGATATTCTTGATACTGCCAACATAAGCATAGCCGAAGAAACCGGTATAATTAGAGGTGGCATTGATGTAGAGATTGCTGATAGTCTTCCCGTTGCCATCAAATGTACCTTGAAACCAAGTGATAGGAGTCCAGCTGAGCTCATCAGTATACGTGGTGCCATCAGCCGCATGGCAGAACTCTGCCAAGTCAATATTTTCAGTCAGCGTGGCTGAAACACGATTATTACCACTATTCACCTGGTCGCGGAACCACGCCAGTTCGGCTGCTGTGGATATCTTATAAGGTTTGTCTGCTGAGCCATCACCTTTGGAAGGCGGCGTTTGTGCCCATGCCCCCCATAAGGTATGAGGATAGCCATCACGAGCAGCAGCATCGTGAATAGCCTGTTTCTTTGTTTTTTGTTATTCATAACTGTAAAATATTTTTATTATACTTTCTTACATATTTTCTCTCATTGCCATCAGATATACTGTCATTCCCAGGATGATGACGAAAGTCTGTCCGAGAAACAGATAGATATAGAATCTTTCTCTCTTGATGAAATCACAGAAGCTGTAGCGAGCCTTGTAGTTTTCATCAAGATATATCCTGTAGTCTTGAACCATGGCATAGCCCATGACTATGGCGAACAGCAGAAGACACAATGCCACTATAAAAATAGCCTGTTCCTCTTTCATGAAAGTCTCTATTATATTTTCCATGGCGCAAAGATAGTGTTTTTCTTCGGAAAAAGGTGTCCACTTCCCCCACTTAGGTGTCTACTTCCTACAAAATAGGTGTCTACTTGGTGGGGGAAGTAGACACCTAAGGCGTGATTTTATTGTATTTTCGCTCTCCAGGCAGTTGGGGAGCAACCTTCTTTCTCTTTGAATATGCGATAGAGATAGGAGCGTGAAGAGAAGCCACATTCGGCAGAAATGATGTCGTTGTTGTAGTCGGGATAGTCGAGCATCATCTTCTTTGCCGCCTCGAAACGTACCTCGGCAAGCCAGATGCGGAAGGTGGAGTTAAGGCATGATGTGAAGTAGCGTGATAACTCGTTCTTGGAAATGTTCAGCGAGCGTGACAGGGTGAACATGTTTACTGTGGTGTCTTTGTAGCCCAAATCAGCACACCACTTGTCGAGCTTCTCCTTGATGAACATCTGACGCTTCTGAGAAATTGACTGTAAATTTTCTTTATCGTCTATAGGTTCTGCATCCTGCCCATTGGAGCTTTCCAAAGATACCCACCCCATTTCAGTTTCTTCATCTGCTATGGTTGCACATTCTTCAGCCTCATTGTCTAAGAGTTCCTCGGTAGGAACGTAATTGTAGCCCAATGCCACGAAACTCAGGTTGAAGAAAAGGATAGTGAGCAGAGCCAACGGTCCTATTATATATAATAAGGTGGTAGAGAGGATGACGAAAGGCATGGTAAGGGTAGAGAAGAACAGGGCGAAGACACTGGCTCGGGCATATCGCACGTAGGGCAGCATGTCGCCACCAGTCATCAGCTCTAACATTTTCTTGCGTTTCCGCATCTCAATCATAATCATATAGATGCAATACGCTACGTTTGTGCCGAACAATACGAGCATCGCATAGAGCCAGTTGCCAATGTTAAGACTTCCGCTATTGCTGTAGCCTATGCAGAAAACTGCTATGATGGCGGCATAAATGCAAGCGCAGACGATGTTCATCTTTCGGCGGTTGGCATGGGTCGCCTCAATGTTGTATATGCCCATGGCGATAGTGGTGATGCATGGGGTATAGACAAGAATGTTGAAAATAGCTCCCAAGTCATCGCTTTTCGCACGAAAACCCAAGTGCATCTGCAAGAGATATTGTATGGCAAGTCCCATCATACCTGCAAGTATCAGCCAGCGTGACCACTCATAGCGTCGGTTGGTCCACTTCATGTGCAGGTGGGTGATGCCGAGGATAAGGGCATTGATGAGCATGAAGATGAAACATGCGAACTGAAGGAAATATAAAGATTCTATCATTCTTACTATTTTATTGTTACTTTCTTGTATTTCTGGTTGCTTGCTGTAGGATTTTCAGGGTTTGTCATCTGCAAATATCCGGCTGCAACAAGGGAGGTGATGTAACGCTCACGGTTCTTGGAATGCATGCTGACTCCAATTCTGTCAAGTATCTCTTTGGTGGTTCGAGGAACAGAACAGAAATTTACTATGTCCCTTTGCTTGTTAGACAATGACACTTTTGGAGTGTCAGAGTGTCTAAGTCGAGTGTCTAAGTCGTTCTCGGAAGTGTCTAAGTCGGTGCCA
>OHZT01000016.1_pt1 | contig 57665 bp, 65 predicted proteins | sample 1580571 | NCBI WGS metagenome assembly OHZT01 (sample SAMEA3882537, study PRJEB24775) | human gut metagenome | biome: human-associated habitat; feature: intestine environment; material: feces | place: Netherlands | collected 2009/2010 | reverse complement strand
TTACATCCCTTGCCCTTTTGGAAAGGGCGAGGGCTTGGGAGTGGGTTAAGGACCCTCCCCCAGGGGTTTCTGTCCCCTACAAGGGGAACCGAAAGGGTCGTAAAGACTATTGAAGACAGGTGGGGCAAATATAGCACTAAGGGCGGTTTCCCTCTTCTTCCCTAAGAGAAGAAGACCGAGATGAAAGGTGGAGCCTTCTTTAACGGTAAGGAACCTTATATCCAAGGCAATATCTCAGGAAAGCGAAAAAAGCAGTTATATCATTCATTCAACTATTAATCTTTATTAAATTATTAATACTATCGCACCAATTTACGTCATAATGATGTATATTTGCAATCAGAATGATTATCAATTAAACATTATAAGCTTATGGCACAGACAGCAATGACAGTCCGTATGGACAACCAGCAGAAAGCACAGTTTGATAAACTCTGCGAGCAATTCGGCATGAGTGCGAATACCGCTATCAACATCTTTGTTAAGGCAGTAATTCGCAGTAAGAGCATTCCCTTCTCCATTCAAGCAAAGAATGAAGAAGAAGATGAAGTGACAGCAAAAGCAAAAGCAGCGTTCCAGTATATGTGTGACACTGCAAGAGAGAATAACATTGATATGTCTCTTGATGAGATCAATGAAGAAATCAGAGAAGTCAGACGATTAAGAAAAGAACGCAATGGTATATGCAGTCATTGATACGAACATTATCGTGTCCTCGTTTATAACCAAGAACCCTTCTTCAGCAACAAGAAGGGTCATTAATAGTATGCTCAGTGGTAAAATTAAGCCATTGTATAATGAAGAAATCTTGGATGAGTACTTTGATGTACTAAATAGGTCAAAATTTCATCTAAGTGAAATCAGAATCCATGAGTTATTGAACTTTTTTAAGCAATACGGCATTGATTCGTCCCGTTTTCCTTATGATGGCACCATGCCAGATGAGGACGACCGAGTCTTCTACGAAGTCTGCCTAAGCAAGGAAGACTCCTTCTTAGTAACAGGTAATCTCAAACACTTCCCTAAAGAACCGCAAGTGATTACAGCTGCAGAAATGATGGAAATCCTAGACAATGAATTATAAGCGCATTTGAAATTTAAGCGTTATGATACAGAATAAATTATTCCGTGATTGCCTCGCAGCAATATCTGCCGAGCAAAAGGTAGAGTTCGATTTGTCTTTCGGTATTGCCGAGCGCATTAGTGAAATTCTGAAAGCCAAGGGTCTCACCCAAAAGGATTTTGCCCGCTTACTCAACAAGCGAGACTCAGAAATCTCCAAATGGCTAACAGGCAGACATAACTTCACAACTCAAACCATTGCTCGTATAGAAACAGCTCTAGGAAGTAAACTCATCAGCATAGCCCATTGATTGGGCTATGCCTACGAATATTGTGATCTCTAATATAATGGTACCGATTCGCTGATACTATCTATTACGAAACCTCCCATATCACTTTCACGATTTCATACAGCAACCTACTTCGCTCCATCAACGCATTCTGGTCAAAAACACTATAAGCATTGAACCCAACATTACATTTGCCAGATAACTCCTTGTTAAACTTATCAAAATCCTTGTTGGCATGATAAAAATCCTCACAAAGCGAATGTCCCCAAACCAAGCCATTACTATAAGTCTTCAGCTTATCCGAATACTCTTCATTACCAGAAGAGATATTATCCAACCCCTTCAGCAAGAGCAAGCCACCCAACAGGTTACGTTGATCCTCAAACTCCTCTACATCCTTAAAATACCCCCTGTTCTTTTCATTTTCAGAGAGGATATGCTCTATATGGTATCCCGTCTTATTACCGGTTTTAGTAGAAATATAGTAGATATCATTCTGCATATTTTGATTCGTATGTTCACAGATAAACTTCTCAACTCTAGAGAACAGATAACGCAGGAATCGGCGGTTCGTATTCGTATAGTTTTTCCTCAGAAAGCTATTGAAATCCAGCAAAGAAACCTCTCCCGAAACATTACGCTTTTCCCTAATACTCTGCATGATGATTTCGTCATATACTTCACGATAGGAAGCCATATCCAACCCCTTCAGTTTCCCATTCAATCGATAAGAAACATCCTGAAAATCGTTGCTATCATAGATACCATTCAGCACAAAGAGCACCCAGAGCCTATCAGCCTCTTTAGCTATCGCATGAATCTTCTCGTCAGTTAGCTCATCATTGACATCACAGGCAGCCATAATCTGCTGATAAAGCCCAGAGATATCATTGATATTCAGATTATACTGCACAAATTCATCACCACAAGTCGAGATCTTAGCATAAAGAGAAGTATAATAACCCAACTCATTGTTGATAAACAGTTTAATGTTCTCATGATGTTTCTTGTCCGATCTTCTGAAAGAAAGTTTATCAGCAATATCATTATAATCGAAGATATATCGGTGATAGGAGTTGATAATCTGCTTCTCCAGAGAAGCATTCTTCTTGAACACAAACTGCGACTTCAAATAATCAGCAAAGAAGTTATCCTCTCTTCCGCTGATTCTATTCAATGCAGCATCCCACTTCTCAGAATACTTGTTGGTATCACTTTTCGAAAGGAGTCCAATCATCTTTCCCTTCAGAATCTCAAAAGGCTTTAAAGCCTCACCACGGTCATTGATCACCTCAAAGACCATAGGCGTATCATCCTTCTGAATAGACAGCTCCACGAGAACCAGTCTGTTGAGGAAGTAATAGATGAAAGCGGTCAATTCAACATCATCCAACCGCTTGTCATCGATGAACTTGCTGATATCCTCATATCTCTCGATGATAGTCTCTTCTGTCTTGTTTTTATAAGCATCCTGATACACAGTACCATCAAGGATACATTGCATCACATCTTTTCTCTTGTCGTTATCGATACAAAAGACATTGCCTTTAAACTGATCTTTCGCAAAGATGCAATCACGGAGGATATCTTTGAGATTATCATTATTTGTAATATGATAAAGCTTCGTAGCAATCAAAGTAAGCGTAGAAAGGCGCTGTTGACCATCAACGATAAACACCTTCCCCTCCACTTTATTGGTGATAAAGACATTGAGATAATACCAGTTATACTTTTCCAGCACCTCTTGTGACATTTCCTCATCCCTATGCTCTTTATACGAGATTTCGAAGGCATAGAAGATATCGTTCAAGAGGACCTCCACCGTATTCTTGGTCCATACATATTCACGCTGATAAAAATCAACGTAATACACTTTCTGTTTCAAGCAAGAAAGTACACTTTGCTTATCAGGAATTATTTCTTGTGCCATATTGTCTAGTTATATATTATTTTAAAGCCAATGGCCACCTATAAATTTTTATTCATAGAATAGACCATATCTTTCTGCAGTACCGAATTCTATCTTTATAATGCTTACATTGATACAAATCAAAGATATCATTGTCCTTATCAATATAGGCAATCACATCTCTTCCCTTGTCGTCAGCACCTCCAACACGATTCACCGCCTGATATCCTTCAGACCTAACACAGCAATATGCCCACACAGCCACAACTTCTTCATATGTGTCTTCATCCATTGCCCGTAATCGTTCTATAGGACTGACATTAGGATTAATACGATCTTCATTAGAAAGCATATTTGAACTATCAGCCTTAGGCTTCTCTAGTGGATGAATTTCAAATGATCCAACCATAGTAATTATTTTTTTGTTATCACAGATATTCCGCCACCTGCATAGGCAGCCTTAATGGCGAAAAGCATATCTTCAATTTTCACAGAATTCACCCCAAGTCTTCTTGGACCTGGATCTAGATAATATAACTCATCTTTAGATTTTGATAGATATACCCCATCATGCCCGACCCCTATATTGCGAGTTTCTTTATATAGGTAACCATAGTCAAAAAAGAATATAACATCCGAATCACATGGTATAGCATCCAATACTGATTCAAAGTTCAATTCGCTCAATTCAGATGCTTTTATGAAAGTTTCTCGAAGAGCAATATTGTTCTCCGAGAAAAAAGTATTAAAACCATTGGCATCTAGATGAAGCCCATACTCCCTAATATCATCAGAAACCTTTAAGTTTTTGAAAGTTTTTGAAAGTTGAGCATATTCATCCGCAGGAACTGTCAAGCCAAAATAATCAGCAATCATCACTTGATTAAAAACGTATCCATGCTTCAACAAGATACTTTCCAATATTGCAGTAACACAGCAATAAGGTTCTGAGGCAACTATTTTGTAATCTCGCATACACCAATCAATTTGCAATATAGCTGAGACCAGGTCTCCATGTTGCTATAATATTTTGTCAGATCAGATATAGCAACCCATTCACCTGTCATTTTTTCAGTTTCGTTAATTTCAATATGATTATTAGATACTGTTATATGATAAAGTACCCCTAGGTGCACTTTTCCAACCTCAGACAAATCATCATTAATGAAACCGACAGGTTTCATGTCTACGATTTCACAACCTTCCCCAAGTTTCACTTCCTCATGCATTTCTCTTTCCAGTTCATGATGAAGATAGTCTATATCTATTTTATCTCCATAGGGATTCATATGACCACCAACACCAAGAGAGCATTTGTTATGAAGTCTTGCTTCCGTTTGCTTATTCAACCTTCTAAACATATAAACTTCATTACCATAGCAAATCACTGCATATGGAATAATTTGTTTATAAGAAGGATCCTCTTCCAAAATATTGCGTGGACGAAAAACACCATGGAGCAACAATTTATCCATGATATCTACATCCAATGCTTTGATTACACCTTTTTCCTGATAATTCAAGATATTCCATACATTTTCTGTTGGTATGGCTAAAATTTGTTCTGTATACATTATTTATTAATTTTTATTTTGATTACTTATAGTAGGTATCATTGAGTTATTATATTTTCCATTATATGAGGCTGTTTTAGAAGAAACCTGAAATATAAACAATTGAGCTACGGGAACACCAGGATGTAATTTTACAGCCATATTTCCCATATTGCATATTTCATAAGTGATTCTGCCTTCGAAACCAGGTTCTATCTGTCCATCACAGCAATGCACGGAAACAAACAAGCGGGCTAACGATCCTTTTGTTTGAAGAAACCCCATATATCCCCTAGGCATCTTAACTTTTTCTTCAGAACATGCCAAAATAGCCTGACCTGGCTTTAACACATAATCATCTTCTATATCAATGACTACCTTATACTTGTCAGGAATAGTTGTCCCATAAGTTATCGTTTCACCTTCGGGTATATCAAAACGAAATATTCGTTTATTTAGAGATAAAGTGATAGAAAACTCATCTAACATAGTAGAAGGAGCTATTCCTTTTTGCTCTGCTAAAGCTTTTAAATTTTCTGATACTATAATCATAATTGCTTAAACAAATATTTTAGAAACTCAAGAAACCAATGCAATGCTGCTGGGACAGAAAGGAACAATGCTAATAACGATATCCAATTTTTCTTAACCCATATACAACAAACTCTCCATTTGCCAACAGCAGTATCTATCGGCTGTGTTCTTTCCATAGAAGCATATAATGGAGCTGATAAAGTATAAGCTGTGTCTATAAAAAACACGGTACAAAATGGCTCATTTGGCTTTAAAACAACAGACCTTTTACCTCCATTATAGAAACAGATTTTCAAGTGACCATCAAAACCTGGATCTATTTTGCCAGAGGCGACCATACATCCCTGGTAGATATATTTACCTTTTCCTGTAACTAGACCAAAAACATTAAATGGAGTACGAATATGTTCTTTTGTATATACAACAACAGACTCTCCTGGTTTCACTTTTATACCATTTTCATCTAACATATATTTTTTCCCCACATTAGGACGATAGCATTCTGCGCCTATTGTAAGATCACATGAAATGGGAGAAAGCAGTTCTGATACAGGCTTAGGCGATATATATATTAAACTTTCTGGCGAAAGTTTGCTTTTCTCGCAGACTGCATTATTATCAGAACATCTATTTAATAAATCCACTACAGCCATAACATTCTATTTTAATTTAATAATTCTCAACAAATTAACTTATAGTTTTTTTCATCCAAAGACTTATGTAGGCTCGATAGCAATTAATTCCATGCCTTCAATATCAGATTTGATGATTGCATCTGAAAAATGCCGTATATATGCTTCAGAGTTGTTATCATAAGCTGCTTCAACTTCATAGTTCATATTACCAAACATCTTTTCATGATAAAAACAACGCAAAGCGAAAGTAGTCCACTCTTTTATATTCAAGACAGCCACCAGAGATATACCACCATTAGCTTTGAGAGAGACAAAAGAATTGTCAACTAATCCTAATTCTGTGCCACCATCTAAAAGCGGTCTTGCATTCAAGAAGTCCCCACTTGTAGAAAGTATTCCTGTATGCAAATATTTAGATCTAACTGCATACAAGCCTTTAAATACCTTACCTAATTCCTCATTAAAGTATTTAGATACAAAGTCTTTTACTCGAGAGGCAATTTTAAATTTGATGTTTCCACAAGTTTTACACACCTCATGATTTCCTTCTTCATATGAAGCTGTTTCAATAGCAGAGAGATAGTGCATAACACAATGAGTGTATTTCTCTTGTTTATCCTTCAATCTTCCATTCATAACCCCAAATGTTTGCTTAGGGAATGACATTTTTACTATATCATCAAAAGTCTCTTGTTCCTTCATCCCATTTTGTACATGAATGCATCCAAGTAGGAAATACTTTTCTAAATGCGATAAATGCAGGTCCCTCTCAACAAAAATTATTTTGTCGAGAAACTTGAAAGCTTCTTCAGATATTAAGACTCTATCCACTGATATAGAATAGCCATCTATATAATTCTTCATAAAAAGAGGAGCTTCATTCTTTATATCATTCTCTTCGGAAGTCTCTTCAATAGGGTAATAGTCAAATAAAATATTAGTTTCTACAGCTAAAAAAGCTGTCATATATTTCATTCTTTCCATCCCCAAATGATAAGCTTCATATTTGTCTGCACAAGTTATATCGAAAGAAACATATATCCTTTTATCTTGAGAATATAACTTGAAAAATCTCCCTACATATGTATAAAACTCCAAATGTTCAAACTTACAGAAAAGTTCTATGTTATAATGAAACGTTACCAGCTGGTCAATTTCCCCCTTTGCCTGCAGCACTAATTCACGCAACTTCCTGTAGGTTAATTTATCATTATGGATTCCAGAATAAAAGCAAATACTATCTATATCCCCCTTTTTTACATAAGATATAGCGACTTGAAAATTACCCAAAGCGGTATTAATATTACCTAAAACCAAAATGTTATTCTTCTTTCCTTTCAACTTCTGAGGCAAATATGCCCACGGAGCATATGAGTTATTTGTAGGAGCATATTGTAAATCAAACAAGTGCCACAACTTCCACAAAAAATGATTGGCATTCTCCAATCCTTGAACACCAACGTCAATACGTTCAAAATCGTCAAAATCGACAACTTTGGTATAATTAGGAAGGAAAGCATTAAATATAGTAATTTTTGTACCCATACCTATCATATATTAATTATGACGAAATCAGACAATATAACTTTTTGCAATATAATACCTATGTAGTATTTCAGCTTCTCAAAGCCTGTTCTGAGAAGCGTTCATCAATAACCTGGAGAGGTATCAACGAAGGTACTTCTTCCTTCTCTACCTTACCCTTGCTAGAAGAGTACTGTTTCTTGTATTCAGACAACCACTTGTAGTCGATTCCTTCATCACTACAATACTTACGCAGGTTTCGACCTCTACGGTTCTGGTTAAAGTCCTGCATCACCTTTTCGAAGTATTCCTTTGTTTCCATAATTCTGATTTTTAAGAATTCGGATGCAAAGGTAAATACTTAATGTGTTAAAAACTTACGCTGTAATAGTGATATACTCTATTTTGTCCCGAGACTCTCCTAATTTGAAGCCACATTTACACAAAAAGGGCGACTAATGTTGTATAATAAACGGATGCCTTAAAAAAGACATCCGCAAATTTTATTCAATCGTTTATAAAACATCCTCACATCGCGCTGCAACACGATAAAGAGTCTTATCAAAGCAATCGCCATCTTAACACCATGACGATTGCTTTTTTATTATTCTTGTTTATTTATAAATGCAAGATTTAATGTCCGGATTTAAGAGTTTTCAACAAAACACCCAATTCTCCAATAAATCTATTCAAGCTATCAATTGGCATGTTTTCTCTTGTTGAAAGTTTATTTTCTTCTTTTTCCACATAATCCAAGAAACACTTTGCTCTTATACTGACACTTGGTGAAGTAAACAAAGCCACACATCTACAAATATTCAAACGGAAATTGGTAAAAATCAAGCATAGTATCATACTATCTTCTTCCTTACAAAGATTCTTATCTTTATCTACTTCATTTTCTTTTTGCTTTAAAGTGCGATATTGAATTAAGAGTTCTTGCGCTTTAGCCAAATATTCAATAATTCTCTGTTTTCTTTCATCATCACGTGGCAACATCAAAGGATCATGTAGAGCAGCCATTGTACGCAGTAAATTAAAGAGGGTTGTTTCTATTCGTAACTTATCCTTTAGAGCTGTACGTTCATTCTCAACCGCTTTCTTCAAGTTTTCAATATCTTGTTTTTTTATCTTATAATCAGCTGATAGTTTATTCCAATCATCATCATGTTTCTTCACTTGCATATATTGCCCAACACCTGCCATCAACAATACCACGGCAAGAATCGCCAGCCAAAACCCTACCCAACTATTCAATCTATCAATACCAATATTGATGTCCGTTTGATATTGGTCACGAATCATTCCCAACTCATTCTCCATAGAATCCAAGCGTCGAGTATAGCTGGCAAACTTTACTGAATCTTGCAGGCTTATTTCCGTAGAAGGCTTTACTTCGCTATGAATCCATTTTACATTTTGCTCCACTGGTGTTATTGTGCTCTTGAAAAAGACACAAGCAGCAACTGACAATAAGAGTAAGAGTAAAATGACTGTTCCTTGCAAATAACAACCAGATTTTTCTTTTTCCTTACACATTCTGATATATACTTTTATAAGAGTTTTTCTTTTTCAACATTTCTGCTTCCTTTGAATCTTTATAGATTTCATCTATCTCCTCTAATCTATACAACCTCCCTGTAACCAATGGGAATTGGTCTATTTTCATCGTTCCAATATCGGCATAGTTCAAACCAGTGTACCCACGCTTAAAAGATTGAAGCACCAAATCATCATGAGTCATCATAATCAATTGAAGAGACCTATCAAAACCTTTCAGTAAGACATGTTCATTATATGCCTTTTTCATAAAATAGGCAAATTGTTCCAACTTGATGCTGTTTTCAAAATCGTTGGCATTAAAAACATCATCTATAACAATGGGAGCAGAAATTCGATGTTGCAATATCCAATAAAAAGAGATTGCCATTTTCATAGCCACGCAATACAACTTAAAACGAAATTCATTGAAATACTCATGAGGCGTGGTTACATATTCTGATTTTAAATTAGCATGAATCTCTAATTTAATATGTTCAATATCATCTACTGAATTAAATGTATATTCTTCACCATGATTAGAAAAGTAAGACATAATATGAGAGACAATATCACCATATTCTAGAATAAATTGTTTGACCAACTGTATTCGTAATTCATTCAATACTTGTTCTACATCTTCTAACAACTTTATATTTGTAGCAATAGAATCCTTATCTACATTTTTCAATCCTATAGCTTGCAAATTATTCATCTCTTTCTGATTGTCAAATAGCTGGTTAAGTTCATTTAACTTTTGCCCAGTATTGGTCATATCCTTTACAATGTTATAAAGTGCGCAATAAAGTCCAACGAGCTTTTGCCGTTTCTCCTCTAATCTGTTTTTTGATTTCTCATTTATATCATCCTCCGTTACACCTGGTATTATAACATTTTCTTCTGTCTCTGTTTTAGATGGAATATCGGTCAATTCGCTCCAACGTTTCTCAAATAAACGATGATATGATGAAACCTCGGTTAATTTTTGACTGTTATCTTCTACCTCTTTACTATCTTTATCCTTATCATATAGTAAAAGAGCCTCTTGTAAGTCTTTGCATTCTGATTCTGAAAACACAACTCCTTGATTGACCTTTTCTAGCTTCTCTTTCAATTGAATTATCAATTCACCTATTAATTGATAGCTCTCGTTTAGCCTTCCATATCCCATTTGTTTTAATATCCAAAAAAATAAGACTCCATCATTTTTCATTTCATGAATATCCACATCCGAACAAAAAAACGCAGGAACTGCCAAAGGGCTACATTCTGGAGTGTCTTGATTTATCTGTTTTTTTAGTTCTTCTCCCTCCAAACTATACGATAATTTCCAGATACCATTTCCTCCATTTGTCCCCTTCTTGAATCCAAACGAGAGATAAGAGTCTGGATCAGATGACAACAGTTTAGAATAACTTGAATATCCCATATAAATTTTCTCCAAGGCTGTATAAAGAGTACTCTTACCACTTCCATTCTGACCAACTAACAACAAAGAAGATATCTTACTTTGAGAATCAAGAAAAGATAAGCCATAATTGTCATCTCCATCTGGATAAGTACGAAAATTATCGAAAACAAGAAGGGCTATACGACATTTCTTAGGAGCCTTATCAGTAATGGGATTACACGTTTTCTTCAAATCAGGAATACGCAGATTGGTTGAGGAAGTTACACAAAGGTTTCGGATGACCTTTCGTACTTCTTCATCCTTATCCTTTATATATTCCTCAACCCTCATCAAACATGAAGGATGCATCATTTCATTCTATAAATTAAAATTTGAGTATAACATTATTGATATACCCTTGAATTTTGAATTTGAATATTTTATCATGCCACAAATCCTTATTTGCATTTTCAGGTGACATCAAAAAAGCAAACAAATCATCTGCTACTAAATATTTCTTTAAAGTATCAGACAAGCTATTTATATATGTAATGACATATTCTCGACCTCTATAGAATAGTGATACAAGAATATTCAGAACATTCACCATTTGCCAAACTTTCCACATATAAGGACACAACTCTTCACGAACCATAGAGTTTTCATCCAACAGAACAGAACTATTCAATTCATAGCGAGACAAAACTTCTCGATATTTATCTAAAAGATCTCTTAGCTTCCTATCTACCTCTTCTGTTTCTATGCTACTATCAAAGAGGGTTGGTAAAGCTTGGAAAATTGCATCGGAAACATTTTGCAGTTTCTCGCAAACATCATGTATGTCCATGATGTCTGACATAAAATAATTGATGGTATTGGAATAGATAAATGAAGCCTGTGATTTATTTCCCATCTCTGCCATTATATCTTTGACATACCCATTCATAGCAGTTTCCACCTCACTACTTAAAGTCGTATTTTTCACAAACTCTTTATCCAGTACCTGAGAGGCTACACTAACAAACTTACCGTCTTGCAATGTGAGCACATTCTTTGTCACGAGAAATTCCACAAGATTTTCCTGGATATTTTTCTTCGCGCCACAATTCCCTAACAAAATGTTCAGACTCCACTCTTTAGAATCCAACTCAATAGGCAACAAAAATTCTTCCTCCTCCAAGTCATTTCTGAAACGATGATAAACAGCCGCAAGAACACCATTCAAGTTTTTCTTAATTACCTTATCAGATGATTCGTTGACATCTCCTAAGAGCATTTGCCTAATAATATGAACAACAAAACGACCAATATGACTTATCAAAACGTCCTCATTTTCTCCTGGACGAAAAACCCTAACCCACTTGAAATTACCTGTACCAAGAATGTACTGTGGTACAATACTTCCATTGTCAATTTGGACATCAACCCATTGGTGCATCTCTTTAGCAGAGATATCTTTTGTTTCAATATTATTGGCATTGTCCCAAATAAAATTCCACAAATATTGATAAGTATAACCAAAACGAAGACGTTCCTGTCTGTTGACACTGATATAACGAGACCCACGTTCTACCATCATTGTCTGATTGAAGAACATAGCAGAAAGTGCTTCTTTCATAGTCTTGCTATCAAAGACCATCTTTAAATTAGTCGCCTTTAATAAATCCGCCTCCAGACTTGAAAGCCGAGAAGACTCAAAGACAATATTATCATATATGTTCTCTATATTATCAGAAATTGGCAATGTATAATATTGCTCGCTGTCAAGTGCTTCATTCCATGCACTAACTATTTTATCTGCAATTGTTTCGTTTCCTAACAAGTAAACCAAGTTAGAAGAGTCTACATTTCTATGAAGAATCTCACCTACAATATTAAGGATTGCTTGTTCCACACTTCTTCTATAATAACAAAAAGTATCAATAGAAGAGAAATAATTAAACAACACCACCGCTGTCCTTACGAGATTACGGTCGTTCATCTTTTGACTCCACAATTTTTCTGATATCCCCTCCAATTGTTTTGCCATTTTACGCCATTGAGCGTTCACTTGGACAATGTTTCCAAAAGATATAAATCTAAACAATCCAAGATTTGTCTGCATTAGTTCCGGTGCTATCGAAACAATAGAGATTTTGCAGCCATCCACAAATATTCTCAATTTGCGGAAAGTAGAATTTTTCACATCTGACAACAATACAGAAATGCTCTTGATCCCAATAGGACTATCTATCATATAGACCCTTTCCGAGCCAAAAACGCTCTCTAAAGAAGCCAAAAGCTTATATATATCTACAGGAGATTTTGTCTCATAGCATATCTCAGGGAACTCCACCTCGAGCGACTTGCCCAAACTACGCAAGTCCTTCATCACTTCCTTCACGAAGAAGTGACCATATCCCAAGCGTACATTTTTTATCGCTTTTACCTCAACATCTCCAAAATCCAAAGATTCCTTGTCTTTAATACAAGAATAGATTCCCTCGATATGTACCCTTTCCTTTAAACCATAAACAGCGATATATGATTCTATTTCATCTTTCAATGCAGAAATCGTAGAACCATAATATATAGCATCATCGACAATAAATATACGATATTCCTGATCCGATTTTGCCAATATGCTGTCAAACAAAAACGGCAAAGCATGTTCTGTCATAACATTCAATTCCTTCAAGCCCATATTCTTTCTCAAATATTCGAGAAGCCTTGGACCTTTTCGGGACAATGCTATAACTATATCCGAATCTGAAGAGATGATGGAAGAGTTTAAATTCTCCACTATACCTTGCAGACTTTTTATATATGTTTCTTTATCCGTCATTGACACTGAGGTTCTTAATAGGATAATAAATTTTCAATATAAATGATGTAAAGAAAATCCCTTTCAGGTATTCCTTAGGTTCCTTAAATCTCAGTTTTGCCACTGTGATTCAAGTACTTAGCGAATTTCACATTACAATATTTCATACTTTTTATCCTCATCTCTAACAAAAGAGTGAGATTCATGATGCAAAAATAGATATAAATTATGAATTTCGCAAGTTTTTTATATCTTTTAACAGTAAGTTGAATTTCATACCTACTTTACTTTCACAAACTTACACTCCACGCTGCATGCCATTGCTATCAAACCTTCTATCAACACTATGAAGCGCTTGTCCTTCGCCCCCTTCACTCGCTGGTAATAACCAGAGATGCCAGCAAGTGGGCCATCGCCGATGACCACCCTTGCATTCTTCCGAAGCTGCCCCATCGTCTGGGGAGTGAGAAACTCGGGCTCGTCATAACCGTCCGACTCGTAAAGACGGATGAAGTCATCCATCTGTCTCTGTGGCACAACTATCGGAGACAAGGGATTTAGAATGAACTGCAGGATGTCCAGCCCCTTCTTCACTTTCATGATGCCATTGTAGCTGTCATGCACGAAGACAAAGTTGTGGATAGCCGGCTCCTCCCACGTCACGATTTCACCATCCCGAATCTCCTGTCTTTTCTTCATCGGGATAAAATTCTCTATATGGTGAGCATCCAAGAGTGCCTTGGCCTTCATCTCCCGTCGAAAAGGAGAACTCATTGCATACCACAAGATTTCATTGGGATCACAAGATAACCTCATACCGTCTTTTGTTTGTTTTCTAACAGCTTACTTCTCTTTAATAGCAGAGAGTAAAGTAAGTTCTTTATTTTTCTTGCCAACCTATCGTTATTTATTTTGACGAAAGTAGCAAAGGCAGTATTCACACCCTCATACAGCGGTTGGAAATGAGAATTGGTGATGAAGATAGCAGCCATACACTTCATCATATCCAATGAATATAAACACTTCTTACTTAAATCGTTCATAGATATCTTCCATTTTTTTATTTATACAATCAATATTAAAGGTAGTATGAGCCAACTCTAATGAAGCTTGAGCTATTTTTTCACGCAGAAAGTCATCACTAATCATTTTCTTTAATTGGCTTGACAACATATCTACATCACCCACAGGGAACACCAATGCATTCTCACCATCAATTACAATGTCAGGCAGACCACCTACAGGAGTAACCACACAAGGTATGCTATAGGCCCAGGCATCAAACATCTGTTTTTCTATTTTGCAGAGGATAGTAGGAAAGCTATTCCTTACTTCATGCTAGATAGCGAAGTCTGGGAGAAAATCTTCCAACTGGTATCCCTTACCCATTCTGGCCATTATATACTTTAATACCCAATTAAATCCTCTTTCATCTTTGTATGCAGCTCTGTACCCAAAGCCTCGCTTCTAGGTTTGCCAAAGAATGAACGCTTTAGTTCCTCTACCGCTCCAAATCCCATACGCTCCATCTCTGCCAACTTATCATCATCGAAGTTCTGTTTGTTCTTCAGCAATTGACAAACAGTAGAATTCAGACTTTGATATCTTTGTTCTAAACCTAAGGTATCTTGATTAACCACCATATTTCCCTCTGTATGAAGCCCGATTGTGAAGTCTGTTTCTGATACTGCAGTATAATTCACACCAATCAGTTGGTTTGAATAGAAATAAGAAAGATTTTCTATATTAGCCTCATAAGGATTAGCAGCTACCGGATTCGTCATTTTTAGCTGATTACAAGATTTACAACTTGGTATCAAATTGTAAAAACACATAGCCAAAGCTGGATACTCATCACTCCCTTTAGGATAGAAATGGTCAAACTCTATAGTACGTTTCGTCTGAGTACCCTGCATCACTTCAACTACATCCAGAAACTCATGCTCGCAATATGGACAAACCTTCAAATTCATCTTCTCAAACAAAGCATACGAATTATATGTTTCTTGCCGATCAACATATTTCGAGATACCATTTGAGAATCTGTTTATATACACCTTCTTCATATAATCAAATTTCAGAAGCTTAGGGCAATTAGCCACCCAACTGGCAAGAGTCGAGCAATCGGCCAGCACAAATTGTTTGAGCCAATCAAAAGTGTCATGTCTAAAATCATACTCCTTGTCATAACTTTCAAATCCAGGAAGATCTATAACCTTCTGATAAAAGTCCTTGCGTTGTTCCTTGCGCATGATATCAGCCACATAACTTTTTACCGCTTCATAATGAAGCTGCTTCAATTCTTCTATATTCGGGAATAATAGTCTTATCATCTTATTGCAACTTTTCCAACAACATACTGAAACAATGACGAATCAATGCATCACCTATATTCGGAATCAATTGGCGAATCATCGTAATTTCCTCTTTTTCTGATAAAGAAAGCTCACTTTTCCTAGATACCAATGATTTTAACAGCTCAAACTTATCTTCCAAGAAAATACGAGCCTGTTCCCCGATGGTATATTTCAAAAAGAAGCCATCTGCCATAATACTATGAACATTGGCAGCATAATAAGGTCTCTCACTTTTTGAGATAATACACCTACCATACTCATCATAGTTCATCTTGATAACCTGGGATGCCATAACATCAGACAGCATAAATGGTGAATGAGTACTAATCAGAACTTGCAATTCCGAATTTGGGTTACGTTTACTTAGCAAGACATTTAGATTTCTGATAAAAGTCCTGCACATTTCCGGGTGCATATAATTCTCAGGTTCATCCAACAAGAGAATGAGATTGGGCTGAATGGCTTCCGAATATTTTTGTCCTTGCGTCAATATTTTAACTTTTACTCCATATTCTTCCAACACGCCCCATATCTTAGCATATTGATACTCACCAGAACTTACATAAGTCCAATGATAAGGTAACAGACATTTTGTAAAAACACCAATTTCGTCTGGTCGATATTGCTCCATCCGTTCAAACACTTCGCCCATCACAGATTTTTCACTAATATCTATATCCATTACAGGTATAGAAAACTCTGTATCTGTGAAGTATTTGTCATCCATCTTACTTAAAAGATGGAAAAAATCTCTAATATCAGAACCAATCTGCCAAACAAGTCCTCGATTACTGGTTTCTTCATCAGTATGGTAATCAATATATTGGCATAACCAATCGATACGTTTCAAAATACCTATTTTCTCTCCATCAGGCAATTCTCTAGGGTCTTCAACTCCCAAATCATATACCATGCCGGCATATCTGTAGTATTTTTCAGGAAACTCATAATCCACCTGTTCAGCCCACTTACGCAAATATATGGCAAAATCTACCATCAAGTCATGTATAAAACGACTCTTGGGAGTAGATTTCTTATCATACTGTACTGGCTTGTCGTATTGCCCGCTACGAAGATTCTTTTCCTTTTGCTCTTTCGCTCTATCCTTATATGTCCAATACTCTTTTTTTACCAGTTTTTCATCCAAATCAGAATGGATTTTATTCTGCCAGTTATTCCATTTAATAACCAAAGAGGCCTTTCTTTTGATACTTTCTTCTGCAAAATGACTCAAGTACTCTTTTAAGAAATCACATTCCATAGAAATACTTGCCTTACCATATTGAGCAATTATTCTTGGGATAAATGTATCAGTATGATACACCCCTTCCTGCCTTTCATCTTCGTAAGGACAGTTTGCAAAAGCATATCTATCAAAGGCATTGACTATATACGTATTCTCTTTATCCGCTTTAGTTGCAGGAGTAGTGGAAAGAACCACATGCTTGTCAAAATCATATGTGAAATAATATGCACGTTTCTTATGACCAAGACCTACTTCCTCAGCAAAAAAGACATTTCCATCATGCATTTTATACAACAACAGATAAGCATCACTAGCATCAGACTCTATTCTGCGCCACTCGTCCATACCAATTAGTTGCAGGAAATTGGTTTTACCAGACCCAGTTTTTCCGACAATGATCTTTATATTACTCATGAACCCATTATCATAAATGTAATCCATCAATGGATTCTTTTCCTGCTTTTCAATAAGCAGCTTAGATTCACGGTAATGACAAACGAATTCATCAGAAAGAGATACTTCCTGGTTTTCGATATTGCGAAAGTGCGCTATATAGCAATATATCAGTTTCATATTATGTCTTACTCACACATTATTACATACTTCATGACATCACTATATAAACATTCAGACAAGAGAATCACCTTAATTCCCTTAACGATATAGTCTTTATAGAAGGCACCGCCACAGGCATTAGGTGTTACATATACCAAGTCCGGTCTAATTTCCTTCAAACTCTTTCTGATTCTACGAAGCAGCATGATAAAATCAACCAACTTTCTGATTCCAACCTTACCAATATCTTGCAGATTCTTAGCCGTGGTAAGATTGATGTAATGACTATCAAACTTATCATTAATCAACTTACTGTCATGGATATATTGCCCCACCATCGCAGCACCATGCACAGGAGGCGGCATATGCATAATAAATAAAATATTCTTTGCTTTCCATTTTATATGAATTTTAAAACGGCTGCAAAGATAATATTTTTCATTCAACCCACCTTACGCTGTATTGGTGGTTTACACTATAACCTGTATTCCCCAGGCGGTCCCATCCCGCACAACAAGGCGAGGGCTTTGATGCCCCGCCAACCTTAGAGCGTAGCGGTTCTGAGCACCGGAGGGCGGTTACATCCCTTGCCCTTTTGGAAAGGGCGAGGGCTTGGGAGTGGGTTAAGGACCCTCCCCCAGGGGTTTCTGTCCCCTGTAAGGGGAACCGAAGGGGGCGTAAAGACTTTTAAGCCCATCAAGAATATCAAAAGAAATTAGTCATGACTATTAGGTTTTACCCTAAACATAGCCACAGTGTTTGAAAATTCTGCAACAATATCTAAAACATTCGGATTATCTTTTCGAATAATTAAAGCTGCAAAATTTTCAATTCCCTCCATATCTTCGATACTGACAGGCATCAAAATAAACTTATCTTTCATTTGATAAGAGGAAAACCAATATTCAAACAGACGGCTTCGCATATGCTGTTTACCATCCCCACTCTCACAAATATACAAGAGAACTGCTTCGTTCATATTAAAGAAGTTCTCTATGATAAGCATCACTGTATCACGCATTTTCAAGTCTCGTGGAGAAGGTCTTTTAGTTACATTGATGATAGAAAAGACATATGATTCTGCATTTTCAATGATGTCATCATCATCAAAGCCAATAGCAAGTACCACACCAAAATCACTTTTAAAGCGATAAGTTCGAGACGTTTCATGCCAATAAACCTCATAAGGAGCAGAAGCATTAATTATATCCAAAGGAAGTGGTTTCATTACCAAACATTTATATATTTAGGATATACCCCCGTTCGTTCCTTATATTCCTCACAAAGGCTCTTAGTAATTTCAGCTACACGAGCCTTTTTACGCTCTTTTGCCGCCATAAATCTTTTCATAGCAGCTTCACGTTTTTCCCAAAATTCTTTATCTAATGTATCCATAATAGTTCTCCTTTTAAATTCTTTAATTGCAATCTGCCGCAAAAATACGCTTTTTCCTCGAAACCACCAAGAAAATCAAAAGAAATCTGCAACTCATCAGCGAATTACTACAAAATCAGCACTTCAATAATCCTATCCACCTTTAGCCAGGCGGTCCCATCCCGCACAACCATGGCGAGGGCTTTGATGCAGCATCAGGTCTCCCCCCGCAACAGCCTGGCGGTCCCATCCCGCACAATCTGGCGAAGACCTTTGATGGTCCGCCAACCTTAGAGCGTAGCGGTTCCGAGCACCGAGTAGGGCGGTTTTCTCCCTCGCTCCTGAGGAGAGAGGGTCGGGGTGAGAGGTGGAGCCCTCTTTAAGGGTAAAGAGGGACGGGGTGATTTTCGAAAAAATCCTTTTATTTAAAGATTTTGCAAATGAGCGCAATGAAAGTTTGCTTTCAAATTGCCGAGTGCAGCTAATCTTATTTAAAGAGGAACGTGGCGATTCGAAAGTGCATACCCTCCAATCACCCCATAACATACCAACGGTATGAGAAAGGCAATCGCCATACTCCCCGTAGTATCCGCAATATACCCCATGATTACTGGAGCAACCGCTCCACCCACTATCGTCATGATAAGCAATGAAGAGGCAAGCTTGGTCTTTGTACCCGCATCCCTCAATGCCAGCGAGAAGATGGTCGGAAACATGATGCTCTCTCCCAGATACAGGGCGAAGAACGCAATGAGAGATAAGGTTCCGCTACATACCACCACAATCAATGTGGCTACAAAGGTGAGGATGGCACAGACCAGCAGCACCAGCCTTGGCTGGATATAATTCATGATGACGCCACCAGCCAGTCGGCCGATAAAGAACAGACCCATTCCGCCAAAGGCGAGATACAGACTGGCAGTCTGCTTCTCTATATGAATACCCTCCTCAGCATAGTTGATGAAGAAACTGTTCACACCCGTCTGGGCTGCCACATAAAGAAACAAGGTCAGCAAACCGAAACCGAATGCCATCACTCGCATCGGCTTCTCCTCCACCATCTCGTTCGTATCCGCCTCATGCGCTCTCCTTGGGTCCGGCAACTTGATTCTTGACAGGACCAGCGCCACAGAAAGCACGAAGATACCCACCAGGGCATAAGGAATGGCAATGTTGACACCCGAGAACAGAAGCTGTCCGCCAACCAGCGGTCCTACAATCCATCCGATACCATTGAGCGACTGCGACAGGTTGATTCTGCTCTCCGCCTTGTCAGGATGTCCCAGTACCGTAGTATAAGGATTCGCACTCGTTTCCAGACACGTCAGTCCGCATCCTATCACAAACAGCGACAGAACGAAGAAGTAGAAACTGTTGATCCTGCTTCCCGGTATGAACATCAGGGCACCGATACCGAAGAGAACCAGTCCTGTTATCACTCCCCTCCTGTAGCCCCACTTCCGGATAATCCATCCGGCAGGCAGTGCCATCAGAAAGTAGGCACCATAGACAGCAGCCTGCGTCAGGGCCGACATCGCCTTGCTGATATGGAACGACTCCTGGAAATGCGGATTCAGCACCTCCAGGATGCCATGGGCAAAGCCCCACATAAAGAAGAGACTGCTGATGATGAGGAAGGGCACCAGATAGTTATGCCCTTCGTATCTGAAGATGGATGGCTTCGTCATGATTCTCTGCAAATTTAAGACTATCCTTTACTACCAGTGCCAGATAACCGCCGCCGCCGGCTCCCGGCATCTTCCATGCCAGAACCTCCTCCATGTTGCTGTAGCGGTCAATCATCGGCTGCACACTCGCCTCCGGTTCTATCACACCGTTGATAGACGGATTCACCATCCCCGGAAACATCGCAATCTGGGCCTCGAAAGATGCCCTGTATGCGGCAGCAAAGGCATCGAGGTCGTGCGCCAGAATCGCCTTCCAGCAGGCATCAGCTGCATCAGCCAGCGCCTTCACCTTCTCAGGCGTGATATCCTTACCTTCCACCACACTGCATCCCGGTCTTCTCGGTTCCATCGGAATCATCACAAGATGGTCTTCCAGGAATCGGAGAGTCATCTCATCCTGCGTACTCTCAATCTTCTCCGGCCAGAAGTTGTTGTCATAATAATGACGCACCAGTCCGGGAATACAGATACCGATAGAATCCTGGGCACCCGAGATGATACCATCATGACGCTCCGGATTGTTCTCAAAGCAGAATACCAGTCGGGCGAGCATCTCCGGATCCATCTTCGGCAACTTGACCGGCCATATCTTCTGAAACTCCGCTCCCCTCATTGATATACGCATCCTTCACCGCCTTGATATTCTTGACCATGAATAGCCTTTCCTCCTGCGGGAACATAGGCTTGCGATGCTTATACGCCAGGTAAGTAGCATCCGATCCGATACCCACATACAGGTCACCATACAGTGATGCTTGCTGGAAGAACTCCACATGACCAGAATGTAGCAGGTCATAGCAACCGCTTACAAAAACTTTTTTCTTCATTATAATTATCATTGATAATCGAAGTGCAGACAGTCATCCTCATCTAGCTGATTACCTATCTGCATCTCGATAAACATAAACAGAGTTATTTCAATTAATTATTTGATTAATTTATTTTTTATATTTTAGCCTCCAGAAGAAGTGCCATACCCTAAACAAAGGCTCGCATAGAGCCTCAGCAGGAAAATACCTCACGAGTCTTATATCCCTATATACCCTTTGGAGATTATGTCCAAGCTGTGACCTACCAAACCGATTCCGGGCATCATGCCTTCCGAAGTTCCCGGCTTCCAGCACCTCATTCAACACAAACTTACCATACTTCTCATTCGGAGGAACAATAAGGCGAGAGGCAGGCATGCCGAACACCTCCTGCATGATATACATGATACCCCCGGCAAACTTCCACAACCCCAACTCCTTCAATTCCTTCTGCACCACATCTAAAGCAGTAGAGGCAGAAGAAGTAACAGCAGTAGTAGAACCAGCTGAATTATCTCCCTCTATAGAAAGACGGTCCCATCCCGCACAATCTGGCGAGACCTTTGATGGTCCGCCAACCTTAGAGCGTAGCGGTTCCGAGCGACGAGGAGGAGCGGTTACATCCCCTGTCCCCTGAGGTTTCTGTCCCCCGGAAACGGGGGAACCGAAGGGGGTGTAAAGACCATTGAAGAGGGGCTTGGGGAAAGCGGTGGAGCCCTCTTTAATGGTAAAGAGGGACGGGGTGATTTTCGAAGATTTTTGATAGACTTTATAAAAGTCGCAAAGAACATAGTAATAATCCACCAGTTGCCTTAACCCAATCCCCTCATTCATCAGATGAGCATAGATATGAGTTAACTGGAAGATGAGATTGAATTCCACTGTCGGAATCGCAATCTCCCCTTGCTCCCCCAACATCACCCGATGCGAGTACTGCTCCTCCTTCACCCTCTCATAATATTTCTGAAGCTTTCTGTTATGCCAGAAGCACAACAGGAAGCTAGGCCGATAATGCACTTCCACCTCCACACCCTTATACGATGGGAACTCGATGTGGTGATAGCACGCCTTTTCATGAGGCGAGATAGAGCGGACAAAGGAGATAACCCGTTTATCTCCACCTTCCACCCAGATATCAATATCGCCAGGAGTCCTGGAATAAGGATTCGGATACATCAAGGCATTCCCCTGCCCTTTTAGGATACAGGTTCTGAATCCCTTCTTTCGGAACCACTCAGAAACCTGAATGGCAGCATCGTTCAATCGAACATTCGCTTTCTCCAACATCTGGCTTTCCGCCATCCATTGGAGCAGCAACTCCTTCTCCATCCCTACATGTTCAGCTGGCAGTTTCTTGATACCATCAAAGAGAACACCCACTAGGCATTGCTTCTTGGCAATAGCATATAGCTCCTTCCAATCCGCTTCCTTCAAGGAATCAGGTATCTCCTTAGCAGAACCGACGATGAATCGCAGGAAATCAAAGAAAATCTTTTGTTGTTTCAAAATAAAGTTGTATTTTTGCTCGCATCAAACAAGCCATATGCATCAAATAATCTTACTGTTACACACACACTTTCCGACTTCTGATACACATCATAAAACTCCTTGTCCTTCTGAAGCTTTATCAGATGATCAAGATTAGGAGTCACAAGAACACCCTCCTTCAGGTTCTCCAAGAGTACCTGACGAGTAATGTTCTGAATATCTATATTTAATACTTTTACAGTTTCCATTGTATACTAACAATATTTTTTTGTATCAACAAATTTCAACGACACACAATTCTTTATAACTCACTTATAATTTTATCCAAGACATCATCAACCTTATAATAATTCAATCGTGCCTTTTCAAACAATTCTAGAAATCTTGCATAAGATCCATCTGTTTTTTCAACTCGTTGTCTATCTATCTCAACGCCATTTTCATTCACTAAAGCTATTGACATACTCTCCATGTCAAGATTGGCATTAAATCCCAAACTTCTTCTTGGTCCAACAATCAAAACCGATATATTACCAACCATTGTTTGGAATTCATTACTTTGGGAAGTTATATCCCACTTTTTCATACCTTCAGAAGTAGCATCAAGCAACTTATCAATCAGTTCATTATATTTATTATTCTTCATGTTCTTCGTACTTTAATCGATTCTTTAATGTACACAAATATTGTTGAAGTTCTGAACATCTTTCAATAATATTTGACTTAGTAAACAACAAGCCACTTTTAGTTTTTGGTTCAATATTTCTCAATGTTGACAAATCAACAGCTAAGCGATTACATAGCATTTGCAATACTTCATCATTCTCTAATCCTAGAGACGGGATGTTTTTTATTTGAATTACAAATTGATTCAACTTTTCTAGATGAATCAACGTTGCCTCTATATTTTCTACTCTCAACATATTTATTGCATCAGAACATATTTCCGCATGTTGGCTTATGTCCATAATAGCTTCCCTCTTATCTAAGAAGATTACTTTTTTATTAATTTCCTGTCTAATTTTCTCTTGTTTTTGAGATATTGAAGCTATTCTGATTATTGTTTCTATAATAGCATAAATAGAAGCCATACTACCGATTACAGATATGATTGTCCCAACTTTTTTATCTGAACTATCATCAATGATCGTTAACCATAATGCAACAATTGTAACTACCAAAGAAGAAAGAATCGCTATTAAGCGGTTAATATTATCCTTTAAAAAAGATATCATAACTATTTTATCAATAATAATAACATAAAAATATGGAAAAGTCGATTAGCAACTGTTTGATTATAATTATAAGGTGACTGCAATCCATGACATAATGCATTTCGAACATTCCAACCTCTCTGGTCTGTCAAAACAATCCTAAAATAATAGGCAATATTCTCATTGAAAGTACTACTAATAACTTCATCCCGTAATATATCATCCAATATTCTTAATGTATATCCTTGACTTTTAGAATTATTTTGTGGCTTAATGACAGGCTTTCCACTTTTATCTAAAAGTTCTCTGAAAAAACTTTCTATTTGAGGAACTATAAGGTGACAAAATACCAGATAGTTTTCTTTGAAGAAAAAAGTTAAAGCTTCTTCTATTACAAAATATCTATCATCAACTATTATAGGAGAGTCTTCAACCATCTTCATAATATTAGCTATAGAGAAAACCTGATTCTCAACTAAAGCTTTTATTATAAAATTCAAAGGAAGACTTTGCAAATTTATATTCTGGCATATATACATTACTAATTGCCCTTCAAAATCATCTTCAATACCTCCAACCTGAGACAATGGTCTTCCTTTTTCATCTTCTAATTGGGTTGGAATCAAGTATTGTAAAGGAAATTTTACAGCCATTTCTTTAAGGTTATTTTCCTGTTCTTTCTTATCCAAGACAAAATATAAACAGAATCTTTGAATCTGTTCTATAGTATCACCTTGTACAATGAAATCTTTGAGCTGCATTAATGCTTCAATCGGGTAAGTAAACTCAAACTTTGATGTTTGCATTTCCTTTGCAGCAACCTTACTTGATTTTTCGATTTGACCTAAAAGTCTTTTATATTCACTATGAAGATTAAATTTTGAATATAATCTTGCTACCATCTCTAAATTTCCAGCTTTCTGCATATTCGACATGGTAGAATCAACAATAGACAGAGCTGACTCTAAGCAATTGAGTACCCGCTTACATTCATTTTGCTGATTGTACTTAGCATAGTATTCCGCCAAGAGAGTCACTTGTTCCTTTAATGTCCAAAACAAAGATTTGTCCTTGTTTAAGCCATTATATAATCTTTCCAGTCTTTTTTCATGTCTTTCAATTACATTTTTAGCTTCATCTTGAGTAAAAAATTTTTTATTATTAATAATCAACAGCAAATACATTCCCCAAAGACGAGGTGATTTATCGTCCATATCATATTTGATGTCAAATGCAGACAATACATCTTTTATTTTACCAAGATATTTATTATTCTTACATCCTAAATCAAACAAGCGATTAGAAATATTCACTGTTATTACCGGATGTGATGGATATTCACCAGAAACAACAGCTAAAAGCGAATCTATATAATTATTATATAAATCCGAAGGATATGATTTTGCAGAGACCTTTTTCATAAAGTCCCATACTAGTCCCGAATAACGAGCCTTCAAATAAGGATTTACAACTTCACAGCTCCTTTTATACCAATAACTTACAGCTTCTTCTGTCACATCAGACAAAGACGGATAAGAAAAAGTCTTCCCATCATCTGTCCTTCCATGAAATTTAGGACCAAAATAAGTACCCCATTCGCTTTTATCAACAGATGGAGTCAAATTAAAGCATACACTTTCAAAACGAAATTCTTTAGATTGCTTAACAGTATCTGAAGACTTATTCAAAAGCTCACAAATTTCATAAAAGTCAAAGCCTTTTCGGTCTTTTACATCATATTCTCTAATTATATCAATTACCTCCATAAAATTATCCTCCATTTTTCTTTTTATCTATATGCCAAACTCTTTAATCCTATGTTCCTCTTTCAAAGAACAAACCAACTGCTGTCCGTTCTTCTCAGCTACGATATAGCCAACCAAGCCTAGAACTACCAACATACTTTCATCAGCAGCATAAACCAATTAAGAATTCCTCCCCAGGCGGTCCCATTCCGCATAATCTGGCGCAGACCTTTGATGGTCCGCCAACCTTAGAGCGTAGCGGTTCTGAGCACCGGAGGGCGGTTATATCCTCTCGTCCCTGAGGGAAGAGAGGCTTGGTGAGAAAGGTGGAGCCTTCCTTAAGGGGTAAGGAAGGACGGGTAGGTTTTCGAAGCCAACTACTCTTTCACCATGTTCCAGAGGAACAAGGTATTACCGATGATATATCTTCTCCACATACGCTTAGGCTCCTTAATCAAGCGATAGAGCCATTCCAAGCCATGCTCCTGCCACCAGATAGGGGCACGCTCCACGGTACCAGCGAAGAAGTCAAAGACAGCACCGATGGTACCTACATGACAATGGATGTTCAACTCATTCCAATGAGAGTACGTCCACTTCTCCTGCTTAGGCGCCGTCATGCCAATCCAAAGCAAATCTGGATTGGCAACATTAATGGCATCAATGATAGCCTTGTTGTCCTCATCCGAGAACTCAGGCTTATAAGGAGGCGAATAAGTCACCACCTTCAGGTGAGGATAATCCACGGCAGCACGCTTCACAATCAGGTCGAGTACCTTCTGCGAACTTCCCATAAACATCACTGTACCACCCTTTTTCTCCAGCTTGTTCATTTCGAAGAAAAACAAGTCCCAGCCAGCTATTCTTTCCTTAGGCTGACTCTTAGCCTTAATCCACTTGCACGCCTTCACGATGCTCACTCCATCCGGAATCAGCACATCACCATTAGTCAGAGCATCTGCAAAGAGCTGATCCTTCTTTGCGGTGTTAAAAGAATGTGCATTTACTGTGTTTATGAGCAATTTGCCCTCTGGTAATGAGGCTAATTCCGCCTTACTACCCAAAATTGTTAATGTTTTTAGTCGAAACATAACTATATTTGAATTAATTTTGTTATCTTCGCAGCCATAAACAGCGGGTTCCATCAGAATCCCATCATTTCATGAACAAGAAACAACGGTTATGACATACGATATTAATACTATATATACGAAGTATAAGCAGCTTACGAAAAAGCAACGTCAGCAACTCCTTGCGGCCCTTCAGTCGCAAGGCATCAACATTGTAAAAATCGAAGCCTACGAATATGCTGATGCTCCAGGCATCAAACATCTGTTTTTCTATTTTGCAGAGGATAGCAGAAAAGCTATCCCTTACTTCATGCTAGATAGCGAAGTCTGGGAGAAGATTATATTGTCTATCATGCAAATATGAATATCAACCATTTGCCGTCTTGATTTTCCACATAATACATTCTTTCACAATATCAGCCAAATCTGCACTTCTAAAGGTACATTGCATTATCAGTCCATCACCATACCCTTTATTCATTAAAGGTATAGAAATTCCTGTATAATTATTCTCAGAAAGCATTGTGCCTAAATGAACAAATTTTGAACGATTTTTATAAAAATCTGCTATCATTTTCCTCAATGCCATGCTTTGTGATACTTCATAAACCAAGTTTTCCACTCGTTTAGCTATAGAATACCTTAGTTGACCACAACATTCACATTTAGTCGGTTCTATATCCTTTAAGCTAACAACCTCCAATGCCGACATATAGCAAAGAATAGCTTGCTCATTATAGGATTCCAACGGAGAAATCGTCATTTGCGATAACTCATCATATTTCAAGCCTTGTCCAAACAAGAACACGGCCTTATCTATATCAGATAAATGATCTTCATAAGAATAGGGTTTTGAAATAAAATCATCTAAATACTTTTGAATATTAGCAGTAATTTTCAATCTATATTTCATTGGGCTTTCTAACTGCTGACGAACAGTATCAGAATATACTTGGAAAGCACACCCTTCAATAGATATGTATTTCAACTGGTCGAATGACAACCAAGCACAAATATTTTTCAACAATGATGAAGATTGAGTCTTAGCATCAACAAAATCATATCCATAAATATTTAGCATCAACTTATTGACATCTAGTGAAAAATAGTTAGCATCTGACTTTTCAAAGCAAATAGCATTATCCAATGGCAAAGTGAAACTAAATAATTCTAATTTATCGATGTTTTTGCAAGCATTAGTGATACATTCTTTTAATCTTCTATTCAATTGCGCATCAGATATTGAATCATCAACAGAAATACTAATAGCCGATAAACAACCTTTAATTTTGTAACTTAAGGAAATATCAAGTACATGTTCCAAGCCTATGTCACAATGTCCTAGATAAATTTTGTTTTCAATACGTAGCGGCAAAAGATTCCATGCCGCTTTACCAAACTCCTTACGCAATGCAGCCCAAAAGCATCTCAAAAAATCATTTGATTCTTTATTGCTGTCATATCCCAAAGGATAATCTATAGTCATAATATAAAGAAATATAATCAGTCGTTATAAAACACCACCCTCTTTCAATTGCTTGATGGTGTCTTGTTTCAACTTGGTTAAAGTTTTTTTGTGAATATCCTTCTCTTCCAAGGATAAATGACCAGACATATAAGCCAACACATCCTCTTTGGTTGCAGGAATTCCCAAGCATGCAGCACTCACTTCAACCATTGACGGATTCATTTTATAAGCATCAGTATAAAGAGCGGATACTTCATCTTTATACCCAGCATACAAGTTATTGATGTGGAACATTTCTTCATGTGCCTTACTTTCCTTTGTTACATTTGCCTCTTTCCCTCTGAACTGAATATCCTCACATTCAGGATAAGGACCATCCAAATTCTTGACTTTTGGCACGAAACGAAAAGGACTCAAATCCTTATGCTGTTCACTATTCACATAAAGACCAAAATCACAGTTTTTTGTCTTTTTATGATCATTACATACGCCACACGATGGCTGCAAGTTATAAAAGCATGTACCAAGAAATGGGTATAAGCTTTGAGGCAGGTAATGATCCATCTGATAAAACACCTCTCCATTCTTCGACATCGTAGGAATTGCATTGCAATATACACATGTTTTCAATCCCATCTGTTGATGAATCCCTCCTAGTATTACCCTGGCTTCGGCATATTGAAGACAAATGATGATTCGCTCATAAAGTTTTCCTTTAAAAACTTTCTTCTTCGTCTTCCTATATGCCACCTCAGTCGTCAACATATTTGGCTCACGTTTCAGCACCTCGTTATACTTATCTATATATTGTTTCCACTCTATAGGTTCCAATGTCAAGACCTTAGGATAGTCAGCTATCAATAAATCGATGTAATCCGTTATTGCACTTTTATCATTCCAATCATTGTTATCAGCAACGAATGTCCCAAGTTCCGCCAGTTTTTCCTCCACGTCAGCACATGTAGCCATTACTCGTTGACTATAAACAAGAGCAAAGCTTCTTACAGTATCATCTATCTCAATCTTTACCATTTCTCTTCCTCCTATCCTCATATAGTTGTTGCAACTGCATTTTTAAGAAAGGATCGCCTATCAATTCCATCAGCAAATGATATTCCGCTTCACTATCATCCAGGAAATAACCGCCAGGAAGCAAACGCTCTATCATACGCTTAATTTTCTTTCTGGCATATTCTCCCACAAAACCCTGTTTGAGAAAGAAACTCTGATAGAGAATGTCGCAGATATTAGCAGCAAAAGGATTCTTGATGCCTTCAGGCATTACCATCTTCCCATCCTCCAGATAAAGGATATTGCTCTGAGGAATATCAGACAGTATGAATGGCGAGTGCGTAGCTATCAGGATATTGAAAGATGCATTTCTGTTCATGAACAATCGCTTGATATAGCCCAAAAGTTCATAGACAAATCGCCTTTGGAACTCAGGGTGAAAACAAATCTCTACCTCATCAAGTATCAGATTGATGTTTCTATATCTTACCCGATGCGATTCCTGTATGCTCAATAGGTTCAATACATGATAGATATATGTGCTGAAAGTATAGAGATATTGCCGCTCACCAGCACTCATCTGCTCAATTGGAATAGGAGTATCATTCACTCGTCCTCCATTTTCAAACCTATTCATCAAGATTTCTATTTTGAAGAATGAAGGAGGCAAATATTCCTGGATATCTCTCATACTCCTCAAATCTTTACCCTCATCAACACATAGGAAATATTCTCGGTAAGAAATTTTCCGTGTCAAGATTTTTTGAGATTTAATAACCCCATTCTTCAACGCATTTAAGAAATGTAGGGTCTGTCTTATCTTAAGAGAGATATGCGACTTGTCCCTCTTGATGGCCTTCACCAACTTGTATATCAATTCCATCATATCAGGTTCTACTCCTTGGGTAAACTTATCTAGTTCTCCCAAGCCAGAAAACTCCTCATAAGCTGGATAACTATTGGCTATTGCAAAGGTCTTGTAGATAAGATACATGGCGGCAGTTTTTTGCAGGGCATCATCGAAATTCAAGCCATCCATAACTCCATAACATTTTAATATCTCTGTACCGATGTCGTTATGTTGTAGTGGCGAGAACCTAAAGCCATCATACACATTAAACTCCATCCGTTGTTTCTCAATATACTTTTTTTCAAGAGAACTTGAATCAAACGTATAGAGAATTTCATCCAGAGCATAATCCTCCATGAAAGGCCTATCATGTACCTGTGCATATATCAAGATGGCAGATAGTCTGTAAAGAGTAAGATGATGCTCCTTATTCAGATCAAAGACACCTTCGTCACGATAAGGATTCAATACGATAGGAGTCATATATCCATCATTCTTATGAAACAAGCTATCCATCCAGACATGACCTTCTGCCTGAGTTTCAGCCATAGCATCATTCAGGGTATCTATCAGAATCAAACAGCGTTCCCTTTTATAATCATTGGCGTTAAAAGCCTGCAAGCTATAATTGGTAACTATCGTATAGAAGAAGTTTTCCTTAGCCCATTTCACGAAATCAGCCATCAATACCTTCTCGGAGCTTACTCTTCCATTCTTGATAGCAGTCAATGTAACAGAAGTCTCTTTGCCCATTTGGAATTCAACTTTATCTCCCAGGCAAGAGATTCTGGCAAGCTGTCCGTTAACTACATAATAGAGTTCGGCATACAAGTCCTTGACATAATAGAGGTCATCTGCCGTTTTACGACGTTTTCCCCTATTCAACAAGCAACTCAAATTGTTGATTACTCTATAGATGATTTCGAACAAGGAAGACTTACCGCTACCATTCACCCCCACGATAGCCTCCACATTGATGCGGCTGCCATAGAATCCTTCCAATGGGTTCCTGTCTCTGAGAGCAACCTTGTTGCGATTAATCTCGCAGCGCCCATTGAGTTTATAGAACTCATCTCGCAGTCCCTTTTTCAAATTAGGGGAACAATTGGGGAGGATATGAATCACAGAAAGCGAGAATTCCTTAGGAGTTGCTTTTTCTTTTGATTCCATAAAGATGTCCACATGATTAAATTTCATACTTTCAATGTTAAACAACTAACACAACGTCCACACTATATATCAGAAAGTTAGCCGTATAAGCTTTTTTGAATATAGTTTTCATTTCTTATTTGCAATTAAGTAACAACTTAGGATGTTTTTATTACCTCAGCATCCGTATCCGCATAACAAAACAGAAACTATGCTTATTTACCTTGTAAAAATACCAAAATCAATCACAAATGACCACAATAAGCAAAGTTATTCTGTTATTAAAGTTACATGACTAATATTTAGTTCTTTAGGAATATTATGCTATATTACTGTTTTTTGCAATAGCATAAATGCCATCTAAAATTTATACAGGCTATGAAGCATGTGATAAAAATCAACAAAAGATAATTGAATGATAACAATACCTAGGATAAAAGTATTTCAGCCAATCTTTCTTCAAACTTACCTACAGTAAATTGATTTTTGAACTTCTTATATCCCAATTTACCCATTCTCATTCTTTCCTCTGGATGAATAAGAAGATATTCTATCTTATCAGCAAGAATATTGGCAATTCGCTTACTTACTATAAATCCAGTTTTACCATCATCGACAATATCAGAAATACCACCTTCGTCGGTTGCTATACAAGGAAGAGCATGCTCCATTGCTTCAAGCAAAACTAATCCAAAAGCCTCATTCAGAGACGGAAAGACAAAAATATCAGATTTGCGATATACCTCGTTTTTCTCTGCCCCATATTTCTTGCCTAGATAAACAGCCATATCATTCAAACCTCTTTTCTCTACCTCCTCGGCAAAACGAGCAGCATCAATCTCTGCAGTTTCACCTCCAACAAAGTTACAAACAAAAGAATATCCCCTTTCCTTCAAGATCTTTAACGCATCAAGAAGTACTAATACTCCCTTATCAACTAGTAAATTAGATAAAAACAACAACTGAGGAATAACGTTATTTCGCTCGGAAGTTGGTTCTACGTCTAATGATGTTGGAATACCATTAGGACAAATAAATACATTTTCTCTCTTAACATACTTCCCAACATCCTGATATAATGCATCAGCCAATAGAATGACCTTAATATTCTTGAAGAATATGCGATATAGCTTATCATCAAGCCATTTGTCTTGACAAGTAGCCACACCCTTATTATGGTAATGCACAATCACCTTATATCCCAGGAGTTTGATAAGTTCCACAACCACAAAATCCTTGTAAAAAGCTCCTCCATGAGAATTAGGAGTTACATATACCATTTGCGGATGAATACTAAAAAGACTTTTCACTATTCTAGCGAGTAGACAAACGAATTTCCACAACTTCTTAATACCTCCCTTTCCAATATCTTGTAAACTCTTGGCAGTAGTAAGATTGATATAATAGCAATCAAACTTTTCATTGATCAACTTACTATCATGAATGTATTTACCCATCATGGCTGCACCATGCACAGGAGGAGGCATGTGCATAATAAATAAAATTTTCGATTTCATCATTTCTTCTATTTGTCCAAACAACATCATATAAAAAAACGCATACAATATTAAAAAACAACAATCAGCTCATTACCATCATTGAATAATCAAATTTTCGCTTTTAACACCAACATAATGCAATCAAATTCTCAACAAGAGCACTCTAAAATGTATATTATTCTCATAGAACACCAATACAAAGGAGTTATAAAGAATTAGAAACATTTAATATCTTACTCTTGATTTCTTCTTCCATAGTCTGCATAGCGCCAATAAATGTAATGAACATTTTAGAAGGCCTAGAAGAATCTATTGGCAACTGGCAAGCTTTGCCAATTTGCTTAGCAATATCATCCACAGAATTTGGATCAGCAAGGTATCCATTTATGCCTTCTTCTATCAAACAAGCTGATCCAGCAAGTTTGGAGATAACACAATTACAACCACCTAGTAAAGCTTCATTGGTAACTGCACCAAATGGCTCAATAACACTAGGGAGCACAAACACATCAGCACAACAATACCAAGCAGTTAGATCAGAATCATTCTTACGACCGACAAACTCCACCTTAGCATGAAGTTCTCTTGCTTCTTTTTCAAGAGTTTCTTTAAGAACGCCATCACCTACAATAATAAGCTTGTAATCAAAAGACAGTAAAGAACATGCCTTCAGCAGACTAGATAAGTTTTTAACTTCAACTAAACGGCCAACAAACAGTAACGTTTTAAGACCACTAAGACCATATAGTTCTTTATATTGATCTGCTTTAGCTTTAACCTCATAAGTAACACTAGCCTTACTATCATCTGTCAATAACGGCATAAAAATACCTTTGTGATAATGGTGTTGATACCAAGTCTTTGCTCTAGAATCCAACAATATCAAATTATCGATAAAAGGCATGCACAACTTGCGAGACCATTCGTGAAAACGGGAAAAGCCTTTGCCAACTAACATGGCATAGCTATCATCACACTGTGATATTATCTTATATTTATATCCAAAAAGCTTCTTTATCAATATTACTTGCATAGCAAGGAAGGAAAACTCTGGAACCATTATAAACTCCGGTTTATATTGCTTTATCAGTTTTCGGAGTCCCCATACTACTTGACGGTCACCCATCATTCGAGTGATTTTCAAATATTTTGGAATAAAAGTACATTTCTTCTCCACTTCTTCCGTGGAGAAAAGCTGACCTTCAAAACCTCTTAACTGAAAATAAATATCACAATTCATATGCTCAGATATATAGTTGTAATAATCCAAGCGATAAGGAGCAAGTGCTACACCTAAATATAAATTTTTCATAATTAACAAACTACATTTTTGCAAGGAAACATAAACGAACTTGACTGTTTAACAATATAGATATTATGATTATGCTAATTATCTTTTTTCACTTCTAGCACTCCACAAACTTGGACACAAGCATCTCAGATAAATAGTCAAATAATGGAAACTAGCCGTAATAAGTCCTTTGTGTCTTTTTTCCAAATGGAAAGTCTCCTTTGGAGGCATACCATTCGGTCTATTCAGCATTTTCCATCTTTGAGCAAAAGGCACATCTGGATTACACCACTTATCAAGTGTAGGGTGTTCATCACACTCTCCAAGAACCATATCACATTGATGCATAGCTACACCTACCTTCTTGGCTCTCATGCCATAATCAAAGTCTCCTTTACTATAAGTAAAGTAATAATCTAAGTTACCAAGAACCTTATAAGCCGGCTTCGGTAACAGTACAATATTTCCATTGAACTAATCTACTTCCCTCAAACTTCCATCAGGCTTTGGTATGCTACCATTCTTCAATCTGTCACCATATATAATAACAGTATGATCTGTTGATTCTGTTGTTCCAACGATAATTGCCTTTCCGTTTGTTTCAACAGCAGAATCAGTAAGTACCTTCAGCATATTATTATACACAAAGGTATCATAGTTGAGCCACAGATAGAAGTCATAGTCCTTAGTCTTTGCAGCTGTGTACCATGCTGTCCACATACCACGATTCCAGAACAATTACCTTACCATGTGGATTAATTACTTGACTTACCCCTCCAATAATAGAGTCGGCAAGTCCTTTATTTTTCTCGGAAAAAGTATAGTGGAGAGATTTAAAGCCTTTAATTGACTTTACATACTCTCTTACCTTTTCTACTTTTTCCTTTTCTCCCGCTTTTCCTTCACGTGGACCATCCACAAAGACGAAAAGGTCAGAATCCTTTGCCTCTTTATTTAAAAGGAGCGAGGATATTGTATTTTTAAGGGCATCTGGACGATTAAATCCAAACACCACTATTGGTGCATATGTCATTGGTAAATATTTTACTTCTAAACAACTAGCTTTCAGAACCGAGCAGTTTATAGCAATAAATCAAAAATATTTCATGGATGAATTTTTCGAAACAAAGCGCAAGTCTGAACATATTTACCTATTGATAACTTACAAGCTACATAAAATATTTTCGCTTTTATATCTCCATATTTCCATAACAAAGATGCTATACAAGAATTCTTTACTAAAAAAGAATTAATATCTCGTTTTATATTCTCATCCCCAGCTTTTGCAGCATCTAGCATCGCATAGATAGCATCTATAATATAAGGCACAAATATATTTTTTTCCTCTTTCTTGACTTCAGTTTTCATAAAGTCATACATTGAATTGCATACAATGCTCAAACTATAACAGCGCTTAGGATTAAAAGACTGTGTAATTGATCCTTCACGAAGGTTATGATAGTACAAGGGGCGCTCCAAACACTTTATCTTTTGAGCCTTATAAATAACTTTGAACATCAGCTCATTATCTTCATGTAGAATTCCTCTGTAAAAGGCGAAACGATGAGCAAGCCAGAAGCCCCTTTCTACGATGTAGAATGGGGCACATGTTGGACATGCACCCTGTAGGAGTTGCACCCCATTACTCATGCCCTTAAATCCTTTTCTTTTGTCAACACTTACCACGCCATTCTTGTAAACCAAAGTCGTCATCTGATAAAGTATATCTACATGTTCATCACACAAAGCATCTATAATTGTGTCAACACTATTTGGTTCTACCCAGTCATCAGAATCCACAAACCAGATATAATCCCCCATAGCCTCTGCGACACCTGTATTACGAGCAGCAGAAAGACCTTGATTTTCTTGCTCAACGATTCGAATCTTCGAATCGCAGAACTTATTCTTTACCAATTCGATACTTCGATCCTTTGTTCCATCATTGACAACTATAATCTCATAATCATTTGTATTGTTAAGCAACAAAGAATCAATACATTTTATAATGTACTTTTCTACATTATATACAGGAACAATAATTGATAATTTCATATTTTTCTAAAATTATTTTTTCTCATAAATAAAAACAAAGTCAAAGCAGGAATTACTAATACTGGTCCATCAGACACCAACGCATTATTTACATTGAGTAATAAAAACAAAGACCCATAAATTAAACATTTCTGGAATAAGCTTAAGCTTCTCATATAAATATCTTTGAACATCAAAGGAAAATAGAACATCGAAAATAATGCTCCACAATAGAATATTAATGATATTATCGAATTTTCAATACCGATCAAACCATATCGATACATAAAAAATTTTATGCTCAAAGGATCTACACCAAGAAGTAACTCATCTAAGGGAATCAAGAAAAACGCATTGACAAGAACAAAACGGGCCATAGAGCTACCATCTTGTTTATTAAGCCCCATCTCCAATCTTGTACCTAAAGAATGGTTCATAATAAAATTGAATGCATAAATAATAGCAAATATCAACAGTGCCAACCCAACCATTTTGAACACGACATTGCCCTTTCCTATAACAAAATCTTTTACAGCACCAGCAATCATTAATAATCCCATAATGTAGATAGAACTTCTAGTATTGAAAGTAAATATTGCAAGAAATCCTATGATAAACAACACATATCTAATATTACGTTTCATTCTTGACGCCAAGAAGATGACAGACAACATACATACTATAAAAGCATTCTGTAATGGATGCCCATGTAAACTGTATGCCCTAATATTACCTGCGTAATCAAAGATATCCACTTCTTGAGCAAATAAGATGTTATTAAACAATGCCTCATACATAGCAACACCACATTCTATACAGAAAAAGAATATCAACAATCCTTTGAGTATGTTCATTTCCCTAGATGCAAATGTTCTCAAAACAGCCAACATCAATATCGGCTCAACCAATATATTAAAACAAACGCCCAGATTAGCCGATCTTCCTATAATTTTTGCCCCAAGAAAATATATCAAGAGAAGCAAAAACATTCTCTTTTCATAAATATTAAAAACTACCTTGTTTCGTCTAACAAACGCAGACAGTAAAAGAAAAGGCAAAGAATAATAATGAATGGTTGAAAAAAATCCGACATCACCACCCATACCCAAGAATTGTTTAACAGATGTTCCTAGGAATAGAGTTGTTACGACATAAATCAAAAATAAGAAATAAGCCATAATCATTTACAAATTCTAGTTTTTATTCTTTTAAAGCAATTAAATGCTTTGTTAAAAACATATTGATTTTTTATCCCCATAGCTGTCCAAAATTGCTCTTCTATTTTTTCCCATTCAGAATGCCAACTCGCATCATAATGATGAATCGAAACGGTTCTTTCTGATAATTCCAAAATGCCAGTTTTGTAATCCTTAGGACAAAAATACTCCTTTGGATATATCAACACACCTGCTACCTCTTGAATATCGCTTATATTTTTCAAGCCATACTTGCAAAGCAAATCTGTTGTTATCGTAACAACAGTCTCTCGGCTATATGTTCCATCAGGAAGAATGTAATGCTTATACTTATAAATATCTAGGATTTCCCCATACAACCCTAGGCCTGGGTTCACCCCAAGCCCTAGGCCTGGGTTTACCCCAAGCAGCGAAGGCGTCGCACCAGCCTTAGCCTCATTCTCACATCCCATAAACGGACCTTTAGCAATGATATCATCCATATTCTTGATAACCTCTACATCGGTATCAAAATAAAGACCACCATATTTATAGAGAATCCAGAAACGGGCATAATCACTCACAAAGGCATACTTTTTAGCCTTATATGCCTCTGCTGTATAAGGAATGATATTCACATCAAAGTTACTCTCATTCCACTCCTTTATTTCATAATCAGGGAGATACTTTCTCCATGAAGCAATACACTTCTGTGCACTCTTTGGCAGAGGATTACCCCCAAACCAACAATAATGAATTATTTTTGGTATCATAATTTATTTTAAATCAAATTTTCAACTAATATCTTTATCTAATCGAGCATATCTTATCTAAGCCCAAGCCCTGCTGCACGCTAGGGATATGATGATAACCATCTCGCTGCAAATTATCTTTCAAGCCTTTGTCAAGGGTGATAAAACTTTCTTTGCCATCTACTCCAAACAAGATTTTTGCCTTTTCAAAATAACGGTTTGAAACAAGCTTAGGAAGAATCGTAAAGCAGAAATTATAAATGCTTAATTCTGGATACCACATATCATATACTTCTTCAGTTTTTGTATAAACCAATGAAAGATAGTATAATAGAATATCTGCTTCTACCATTTCCTCAAACAACTTACCATCCATCTTACTCTTCAACAAAGTGGCTGACTCCCTGATGAGATTAGAAAATCTATCTAATGTATAGTTGTACTTCTGAAACTCTACATAGTTATAAGACTACTTGTACTTGCTAAGCGTAGCCAAAAGCTATATCTAAAGCAATGATTCCTACCAAAGATACCAGCTAGAGTCAACCGGAATTACCCCCATAACTCCAGTATAACGATAATAATCAGATTGGATATATCTATAAATATTCTTCATTTCACTAGTTTACCACCATTTATCTTATATCATATACGCCTCTTCCACCAGACATATAAATCATCTGCCCAGTTATCATATTTCCCATATCACTTACCAAAAATAAAGCTAAATTAGCAACCTCTTCTGGCATTGCCATTCTACCAAAATGATTATGCTCAGTATCGATACTATCGCCCTCATTCCAATTGATTAGTCCGGTTGCTACTTCTCCTGGAGCTATTCCATTCACAACAATACCAAACGGTTGCATAATTTGAGCCATACCTAAAGTCATTCCTTCTAATGCTCTCTTAGATATTCTATAAGGCGACCATGATGGTTCCCCACCAGTAGAAGAACTAACATTAAGAATATGTCCTTTGATACCATTTTCTTTCATATAGGAGGCAACTCTTTGACTGACAAAATAACAGCCTTTCAAATTAATATCCAACACCCTATCATATTCAGTTTCTGAAACAGTCCAAAAATCAACATTTTCGGTATGTGTACCTGCAGTATTTACTAAAATATCTATCGTTCCCCAAAAGGAAACAGCCTGATGAACCATTTCGTTTATGGCAGAAAGATTCTGCAAATCAAAACTGATGAATGCAAGATTCTCATGCAAAGGGAAAGAAGACTTTGCCTTTTCTACATTACGGGAAACAACTATAACCTTACATCCACTATCAATAAAAGAATTGACAATAGCTTTACCTATCCCACCATGTCCTCCCATAACTAATGCGACCTTATCTCGCAATAGATTTGGAATCGTAACCTGGGGAATGACTGGATGTATTTCTTTACGTTTGGTTTCCTTGATATACCAACGCAACAAATTCTTTACTTTATTTACTATACTCATAATTATAGATTTTTCAAATCTTTTTCTAACTCTTTTCTGTTTTTCTTAATACTATACTTTGCATAAGTTACAGGAAACATTGTAATAAGTATCATCTTTATTCTATGTTTCCATGTCACCTCACTATGTAAAAGGACGGAAGGAAGCATCGTCTTAGTTTTTACTAAACACTCCTTGTATTCCTTTGCATATTCCTGCTTAGAGTTAGTTGCAGTAATCAGCATCAGTATAAAATGATAGCAACTCCAAATATGATAATTGACAGCAGCTTTAAGACGCTTTGTTGGATGAACTAACTTATTACCAATATTCTTGGTGTTCCACAATGCATTGGTACCCATAACTACCTTGAAATTGGTTAGTCCACTTCCAGCATTATTCAATCTATAATTATAAACTTTACGGGAGCCGACCCCAACATGATTAGCACATTGGGCAGCCATACAGGAGAACCAATGGCCTTCTCCTGACCAAGGTACATTAAAATCAATATGGTTATCTTTAATCAAACTCGTTTTATAAAGCTTGTTCCATGGTCCAATAGGCATTTTAGGATAAATAATTTGAACTGCAGCTTCCTCAGCAGTCCAAGTTTCAATATTATCCGCAGTAACCTGCTCCCTATCTCGTGTAGTAAAAATATACTTACTCATAGACATCTCTGAACCTGTATCTACAGCAAGTTTTAAAAGATATTCAACATAATCTGGTTCCAGCCAATCATCGCCATCTATGATAGAGAGATATTCACCAGTAACCATTTCCAAACCTTTATTGCGTGCATCACAAGCTCCACCATTTTTCTTATGAAGAACTTTTATTCTAGAATCTAGTGCAGCATATTTATCACAAATTTCACCACTATTATCAGGCGATCCATCATCAACAAGGATAACTTCAATATTCTTGTAAGTCTGGTCAATAATTGAGGTAATCAACTTATCTAAAAACTTAGCAGAATTGTAAATGGCTACAATTATAGATACTTTTATCGTTTGATTTTCTTTCATCGTTTTATAAATTTATTCGTTATTTTATTCATTACTATTGATAACAGCTCTTTATTAAGTAACAGCAATACTACAATTGCTAATAGTTGCAAAATAAAAAATAATATGTTATCAGGAAATATGAAAAGAAGAACTGTCTGAATACAAAGAATAAGATATCCAAAAACATCCTTGAAAAGATTAATCTTCATGTTCATGTATTTACTAACACTCTTGATTCGCAGATACCAGATGAATCCATATGAGACAGGAGAAGCTATAGCAGCACCCATAACTCCAACTTTCCAAACCAGCACAAAGGTTAGCATAAGATTAGCCACAGCTCCCATTATACTTGTTTTGGCAAATATCTTAGTATCTTTAGTCGCTGCAAAAATTCCTCCAACATAACCGCTTAATGCTCCAAATACTGAAGCTATAAGCAAAAACGGAACATATTTCCATGCATTATAAAAGTCATTTGCATACAAAAACTTAGCCATGACCCTTGAAAGCATAATCAACACTGAACATACCAGAACCATACACAAATTATACGATTGGTACATCCGGGTAAAGAATCCATTTTTATCATCTTTATCATACCCTTGAACTGCCGACATTGTCCAAGCTTGGCTAAATATACCTTGAAACATCACCAAAATAGATGGTATTTTATAACTAACCGAATAAATACCATTGGCAGCAATGCCACAAAACCAAGTGATAATATAACGATTAGAAACACCATTAACCCACCATGATATATTATTCAAAATAAGTGGCTGACTATAGTTTACCATATCTCGGTGAAGCTGCTTATCACGTGATGTTATCTGAAAATATTTCCATCCCTTTATTGCCATAAACAAATAGATAGACTGACTAAAGCTTCCTATTATAGTTGCCAAGAAAAATCCTAGCAATCCCATATGAAGAGGTAAGAGAAATAACAAATTAAGAGCTATCATGACAGCAGAACTCAACACCCCAGATATTGCAACTTCCTTAACTTTATCAATTCCTCGTACGAAACAATTTAAGAATCCACTAATAGCATTACTTGCAAATAATAAGAGAAAAAGTACTGGATAGTCGTTAACTATTGATATAACATCAAAGTAATAATTCAATCCAATTAATATGCCACCAAACAACACACTTGCAAACATGTGTAAACAGCAGATGGAAAAGATCTGCTTTCTATCCACATCCTTGTCTAAAGGAAAGCGCAATGCAGAATCACATATATTCAAAGAAAGAATGGGAACAAGCAACGATACAGTGGTATTCATCAAATCATAAGTACCATAATCGGCTGTAGAAAGAACATACGTATATAATGGGACTAAGAAGAAACTTAATAACTTCGTACCAAACTGTCCTATGGCCAACAGACCCGTATTTTTAGCCAGTTCCTTAACTTCTTTCATTCTGAACAATTTTTAATGCATTAATAAGATATTGCTGAGAATTTTGAATTTCTCTTTTTATGAGATGGCCAACCTGCCCGAAATCAATATCAGTAAGAGCATCAATAAATTCTAAGTGATTTTCATCAATTAGTCTCTCCTTTAGCCCTACCTTACCTAATAGGTTTTCTACTCTAGAATTCTGACTGGCAACATCATTATCTTTAAATCGCTTGAATACAACAAATTTCTTATTATATATCAATGAGAAAATTGCAGCATGAAAAGAGTCTGTCATTACATATGAAGCACTAGCTATCATATTAAGAAATTCTAGTGGACCAGCCGGCTCTGCTTCATCTATATGTAAATTAACCCCACATGCTTTAACTACTCTGACCTTTAAATTATGCAATTGAGCATAATTATATGCAGCCGATATATATTCTTGATTGTATGTCAGAAGATACAAAAACAAATATTTGTCTTGTTGTTTATTTAAATCATTATCAATTAATTGAAACCAGTCTTTTCTATCTATAAGCAAAGTCGGGTCTACAACAACCTCTACTGGCTTTTCTGTAACTTCTTTCATGGCATTTACTGCTGTTTTTTCCCTCACCGAAATAAACGAAAAATCAGAAATTAATTCAGAAAAACGCTCCTTGCATTCAGAAGGAATGGATTTTACACCAATACTTGGAGCATAAGCTATTTTCGGTTTTGAAGCAAAACTTGCAAAATAGAATTCATTTCCATTTCTTTTAAAACCACCAGGATTCCATATCTGATCGCTACCACACACAAAAGCATCATATCTTTGATTAACATCATACAAAGAAGCGACCTGATAATCTACATGTAAATATCTTTTTTTAAAAGACTCATATAAGATGATAGATTCTCTATCTTTCTTAACTGATTTAAAGAGTTTCGAAAAGAAAAATTGCTTGATATATTCTTTAATCGCTATTCTTATTTTCAAACTTAATGGTTGTTTAACAGAATATTGGTAATCATTTAATAATTCCACATCATAACCATTTTTGCGAAGAAAGCTCTGCAAAGCATATGCTTGAAGAAACGTACCAAAATTATGATAACAACACCATGTTATAATTCCTACCCTCATACAAACCTTTATATTTTGTATAAATCTACATTGATATCGAATGGTGAATCGAAGTCCTTCAACATCGCATGCTTCGTATCTTTCTCTGAGAGATTAGCATGCTCTGTTGGGATTTTCCAATCGATGCCGAGAGTATCATCGAGGATGCTGATACCACCATCAGCCTCTGGATGATAGAAGTTATCACACTTGTATTGGAAGACTGCTGTTTCTGAGAGAACGGCGAAACCATGGGCAAAGCCCTTTGGGATAAAGAACTGGCGATGATTGTCTTCTGTCAGTTCTACAGCCACATGCTTACCATAAGTAGGGGAGCCCTTGCGAATATCTACTGCTACATCAAGCACTCTACCTTTTACGCAACGTACCAGTTTGCTCTGGGTATAAGGTGGGCGCTGGAAGTGCAGGCCTCGCATCACGCCATAGCTGCTCATAGACTCGTTGTCTTGGCAGAAGTGAACACTGAGTCCCAGGATTGGGGCAACCTTTTCTTCAAACTCTCGCTCGCTGAAACTCTCGAAGAAGTAGCCACGAGCATCACGGAAGAGGCGTGGCTCTATAATGAGTACGCCTTCAATATCAGTTTTGATTATATTCATTGTTTTCTAATATTCTAAATTCTTTTTTAATGTTTGATCTTTCTCTTCAAGTATTGAAAGGAGATACTTGCCATAGTCATTCTTTAGCATAGGCTGAGCATTCTCTCTCAACTGTTCTGCGGTAATCCAACCCTGGCGGTATGCGATTCCTTCCAAGCAAGCTACCTTCAAGCCCTGACGCTTCTCTAGGACCTCAATAAATGTGGATGCTTCAGAAAGAGAATCATGGGTTCCGGTATCGAGCCAGGCAAATCCTCTTGCCATGGTCTGTACCTTTAGTTGCTTATCCTTCAGGAACTCCTGATTAACGGTGGTGATTTCCAACTCACCACGAGCAGATGGTTTGATATGCTTTGCTACTTCTACAACCTTGTTAGGATAGAAGTATAAACCTACCACAGCATAGTTGCTCTTTGGATGCTGAGGCTTCTCTTCAATGCTCAGGCAATTGCCTTGCTCATCAAACTCTGCCACGCCATATCGCTCAGGATCGCTGACACGATAACCGAAGACGGTTGCCTTGTCGTTCTGCTCTGCATCTACTACTGCCTGATGAAGCATCTTGTTTAAACCTGCACCATAGAAGATATTATCACCCAATACAAGGCAAGCAGAATCATTACCAATGAAATTCTCACCGATAATGAAGGCTTGGGCTAAGCCATCTGGTGATGGCTGCTCAGCATACTCGAACTTGACTCCAAACTGGCTTCCATCGCCTAATAGGCGCTTGAAGCCAGGCAAGTCAAATGGTGTTGAAATAATGAGTATCTCACGGATACCTGCCAACATCAATACTGATATTGGGTAGTATATCATTGGCTTATCGAAGATTGGTATCAGCTGCTTGCTGATACCCTTGGTAATAGGGTACAAGCGTGTACCGCTTCCACCTGCTAATACTATTCCTTTCATAACATTATTATTTATTGATCAATAACATGTTTCGAAAACCTACCCGTCCTTCCTTACCGTTAAAGAAGGTACTTTCGAATCCCTCCGTCTCCCTTTAGCCAAAGGGAGCTCCACCTCTAACCAAGCCTTCCTCCTCAGAAGGAAGGATGTAACCGCCCTACTCGGTGCTCGGAACCGCTACGCTCTAAGGTTGGCGGACCATCAAAGGTCTTCGCCATGGTTGTGCGGGATGGAACCGCCTGGAGCTATAGGTGCTTATATAGAAGAACTGCACCTTTGGGTATCTTCATATTAAATTCTATTCCAACTTTACCATCCTTTACTGTTTGCTTATTCTGACAATCTACTTGAATATTTACGATTTCCACTAAATTCAATCTCTTTCTATCATCTTCAAAGTAAACTTTGTCTCCCACAGATAGGATTGTATCATGCAATTCGATACAAGCTACTTTATTATTTTTAAAATAGTCATATGGTTTACCAATGGATTTAAAGTTTGAACGAAAATCCACAAGACCATTCTGAAAGAGAGCATTTCTGGCTTCTTCCTTTGATATTATACCTGTCTCTATTTCAAAATACAAGTTGAATAACTGGTAAGTGTAAGCCATTGCTCTATGAGAAAACTCAGCATCTTTGATTTGAGTTTCTGTAAATGGTGGCATCTGCCGTTTTAGAGGTTCTTTTCCCCTTTCATTGTTGACAATGTAGAGAGAATGAACGTTTGAATATTTACGCTCATGTATACGCCGAAGTTCTATTTTGGATATCTGTGAGCATTCGTTATCTTTTGATGTTCCATGAAGACCTTTAACCTCAATTATCAACAATTCATTATTGGCTAAGTGTATCTGCAAATCTTCTTGAAAATCTTCTCCCTCCTTTACCTCTTCATCCATTGACTGCACATTATCAAAACCTAACCATTCCAAATATTGTTTCACATTGTTGACTAAAGAATCACCTGTTTCTGTTAACATCGCATAAAGAAAGTTGTACTTTTTCCGAATCTCGGCAATCGACTTATCTTTTTGCTCTATCGTATTCTCATAGATTTGTCGAGCTTCTTCCTTTTCTTCACAAAGCTGAACAATTTCAGGAAGTTCATATTCTTTCTTAGTCAGCCAAGTATTTTTAGTTTGTAACGGGAACAATTCTGAGAAATTACGATATAAGTAATTCGTAAACAATCGCTCCAACAGAACAACCTTATTCGCTATTTGTGGCAAAACAAATGTTGTCGCATTCTCTTCAAAGTAAACATAGGATATAATGTCACCTTGCTCATTGAGAAGCAAAGGAATAAAAAAAGGATTTGGCTCAGTATCATAACTTCCGTTCTTTGGTATAGAAGGATGAAAGAATGTTTGTGAATATGACAATTGATCTTCCAAACCAGAAAAGAGGACTTCAGAAAGACGATATTCATTAACCAATTTTACTCTATCACCGCTTAATGATTTTTGCGTAAAATCCAGTATATTTTGATAGTTTGAGAAAACTCCAATACTATGAATATTATTAGACATTCTTATTCCACTATATGGGACCTCATATTTTGGAGCTTGAAATATAATTTTTATAAGTTCTCCTTTTTTCGTCTCAAAATTGCTCTTTAGCAAAAAACAACAAAATGGTACTGGATCAAAAACATTTCTTGGCTTTGCCAAACATAGACTCTTAAAAGAACTATCTGTATCGGCAATAGCTTTTTGCTTATCAACTTGTTCTAAATCATATGGTATTGTCTTTCGCTCGAATCCCAGGTCTTCTATGACAACACTATATTCATGTAGGTTATCAGGAAGATTCTGTTCTAAATATATCGGCAATCTATCCCAGCAATAATCAACATTCCTAGCATCGACTAAGGGTCCAAATGTACCATCATAGGTTTCGAGATTCTCTTTACGAAGAAAATCCACGACTTCTTGTCCCATATCTATGCTTAGCACTCTCGTTGTTTTACTGTTCATATCGGTCACCTTATGATTGTGATTATCATTGCTCTTCATAATCCAATATTATATCCTCGTAATTTTTGCTGCAAATTCAAAGAAATCTGCAACGTTCTTGAAATTATCAAACTGCTGGCAATACATACTGGCATAAGGTTCAGGGAACCTACTGCGTATATCAGCCTTTATCATGCTTGCCAAAGCCTCCTTTGTGTAGGCTTTCAGCAATTCGTTGTATTGATCCTCACTCATAATAAATTATAATTATTTAAACATCCTGGGCAAACACTTTAGTTTCTATACAACGATTCGACTATTCAAAAGTAAAGATGCAAAGTATTCTTCGCTATTCTTTTGGAATTATCTGACGTTTGATTAGAATCATAATCATTAAGCTAAATAAACTTCATTTTCAAGTCCTTTCTGAAACTTAATTTTAACAATTTCCATTAATCTTTCAACCAGATTTATCGCCTTCGTTATATCTTGTGCATTAATTGTTCGCATTGGATTTCCATGAGCTATACCATTTCTTGTATCTAACAAAAAACTATTCAAATCACTTTTTAATGAATAAGCGTCATTGTTTACGTGATCTTCTACTTGATTTAAATTTAATGCTTTCAATATGCCATTTAACTCATTAAAACCCAAATTACTTTCAGTATTAATTTCTGTACTTAAATCAACCGCATCTGTCTTACTGTATTGCATAAATTTACTAATGAAATCATGACGCTTTTCTAATTTTTGCGGATAATTATTATTGATCTGTTTGAATTTTTTCTCAACATCACGCACAAGATAATGCTTTCCAAGTTGGCCTTTGCGTAGTCTTAAACTATTAATTTGCCGTAAATATAAAGTTGCCGTATTTACAAAGAATCCTTCCCATTCAGCATAAATAATAGGAAAAGAACATCTTATCCAAGCTGCTTTATCATTATCTTGAAAACCATATCTTGTAGGAATAGTCTTTAGAAGTGTGAGATTACGCTCACGCTCTAATATGTCCGCCTCTACTTCCTCTACGAAAACTCTTGTATCCATCAAAATAGATCTTCTGCGACTTTTAACCGATTTATAATGCGTGCTTTCTGATTATTACCACCTCTTCTTGAACACTTCAAGAAATTTTCATCAGAATGCACTTGTGAAAATATAAAACTTTTAATATCTTCAGCACTTTTATTTTCGTATTTATCTATATTCTTTGCAATTCCTATAGTTATTACATCGTACAAAGATGTTGCAAATTTATCTCCATTTTTCTGTCTATAAACATCAGGTCCAACAGGAGCCAATATTTTGAACACTTTTTCAAAAACATGTTTTATAGATATATAATCAAAATTAGCGTTCTCAATAGCTTCTTTCATAAAGACTGTCATATGCATGGAAATACTTGTTTTTATCTGATTTCCTTTTAAATACAATGACATAAAACGAAGGATAAGCTCTTCGTCATACAAACAATCCGTTTGCTCGTCAGACAAAGCCAATGCCTTTTTAAAATTCTCATTATGCTTCAAATCTTTCAAGAAATCATTGAATTTAGGAGATATATCGCGGAATATACAGTTACGTATTTCTTGATTTGTCAAAGGAGTTCCACCAGTGTTCAATCTATTGAATAATTCATATCTCATGTCATAACTACTATTCCAATTCAGGATTTCAACACGACAAACTGAACGTTTCAACGCAAAACGATACTTTTGTGGTAAATCATCATATGTAAATCCTCCCATACAATCAATACGGTCACCATCTAATAAAGCCCATTTGTTCTCGTATTTCTTGTCTTCTTGAGATTTCAAAATGCCTACAAAAGAAAAGAAAGTAGAAAGTCTTTGTAACCCGTCTACAAGTTCCCAAATACCATCATTGTTTGTTGCTACAAAAATTGGTGGTATAGGAATACCAAGCAATAAAGACTCTATGAAGCGAGTTTTCTGCTCGTCAGTCCATCTAAAATATCGCTGGAATTCCGGATTGATTACGATTTCTCCATTTTCATACATACTCAGCAATTCACCAAAAGAAACATCAAGCCTATCTGTTCTAAGTAAATTACTCTGCTCTGTTATTTTGGAGTCTAAAAGGCTTTTACGCTCCTCACTTATTATCTCCATATTGTTTATATTTTGCTGTCTTTGTTTATCCATATTCTAATATCTACGGAAGCTTCCGTAATTTTTTTTAATTGATACTTCAGAATTTCATCTTTAGTTTCCCGAAGCAGTTAGTTTATCATTACTTTTATTGCTGTTCGACAAAGCTCAAACATCAATAATATTTAATTTTTAACTAATAATATAAACTAGATCCATAACTTTTTTAAGATAGTCAGGTGTCTCACTTCCCTCACAATTTAGTTTATCTTCCTTGCAAGTTTCGCTGTGAGCAACCAAATCAAAGTTTATGTTATTATAAGTTATAATCAATACAGGTACATTCCCGATTAAGGCATTCTATCAGAAAATTATCTCTACGAGTAGCATCATCATAAAGAACTTTTTCCTCCGCTTTTGTTCCAAAAGCGCTTCTATAGACCTGATGATAGCTGATTGTTATAATTTCAACAGTCGGATAATAATCTGAAATTTTATGTAAACGAGAGTAATACCAACTAAATTACTGGCGACAATGTTACATCTTCTTTATCAAATCACCAAATCCGTTTTTGGACGCTTACTTATTAAACGCAGCAGTAACATGACCTCCAAAGACCATCAATGCACACTCTCCTCTAATTCCCTGCATATTGAGATTATTTTTTTCATATAGTACTAAACCAATACCTTATCTAGTTCTTCTATCATGAGCCTTGATTTTTCAAAATAGTTCTTTACATCTGAAATAGACGTTGTCACATTTTTACCATGGGCAACATCATTCCTAAGATTTTTGAGAGAAGTCAATAACCCTTTTATAAAAGAAGCTTGCGGCAAAGCTTCAAAGTTTGTTCTAAAAGACATAGCTTTAACCGAATCAAAATCTAACAACTGCTTGTAAATAACATCAAACGTCGGATTTTTAGATGCTTCTCTAACATGGCAACTTATAAAAGATGCCATAATCGGAGCAGCATGCTCATAATAATCAGCAATTAACGTTTTAAAAGCCTGCTCTATAGTTGAGCAAGCCAATATAACTGCATATTTTAGTAAATAGGAACATACAGGAGAAGTCCCTAGCCCCGTTATAAGGTGCTCTATAGCCTCTAGGTCTCTCAAGCAATCATCAAGAAAATTTTCTACATTCTGATTATTCATACTAAAGGCATTTTGAAAATTTGTTCCAATACCATTGAGATACGCTTCTTGATGTTTTCCACTTGCATCGTACCCTGAGTTATGCAATCCTTGAACTCTTGTTGCGATAACAAGGAATATTTTCTTTCAGCTAAATCTTCACCTTTATATACATAACCTCTCTTCAGGGCAATAGAAGTGGCAATCATCAAAGAATCAAAAACTGTTGGATATAATTTTTTACGGTACTTAGAATTGTCCTTTTGTAAATTGTAAAATGACTCTTCATGAAAATGGTCCTTGATGAAAGAAACTGTTCTATTAAAATCATCAGAACAAGATTTTAAAAAATCAGGACTAGCCTTGATATGTGCACCCATATAATCATTTAAGAGTAACTTTAAACTGATATATCTCTTATCAGAGTTATATACTTCAGGAGTATTCATAGCAAAGAAACGCAAAATCAATTCGATATCACGCATTCGCTCATCTTGTTTTGATGTGCCATACAAGAATCTCCAATCCTCACTTTTATTTAATTCTATCAGCAAGGTATTCATCGCCCCTTGATAAACACAATTTCTAATCTCTTGAGGTAGCAAAGATTTACCGCTTGTATTAATACGCTCAAAGATTTGATAAAGACTAGAATCTCCTCTTGGTCTTTTTTGTTCAAAAACTATAGCATGAATAGTATACAAACGCAATCTTCGTTGGTCTGCAGGCTCTAATTCTTCGTATGTTTTATTACGCCATTTTTCATTGATTAAAGTAGAATTAAAGAGATTAAAAACTTCATGCGTTTCTTTCCATCTTCCTACTATTATATAATGATACAAAGTCATTATTCTCTGATAGCCATCAACTATTAATCGCGTACCATCGGGCATATTAGCTAAGAATATACTTGGTACAGGAAGTCCAAGAAGTAAAGATTCAATGAATCGGCTAGCCTCTTTTTTCTCCCATACGTAATTTCTTTGCAATTCTGGTTTCAGTATATCATTCTGCTTATATTGGAACAATAAGTCTTGAATGGATAAATCAACCCCCCATGACTGAATATTCAACAAATCGTCATTAGAATACTCATCATTTAAGTCATCTTTTGTGTATTCAATTTTATTTTCTTCCATAATCTACTCATTTACTATAAGATATTTCATATCACTACTATCCAAGTAAACCACCAATACAGCGCCCCACTATTTATCAGTGGGTTTGCCATACCAGTATTTTTGAATAAAGTTTTGATTTTCTAAAATTTAATAATCAAGCGACGGCTTGGGATGTTTTCGTTACCTCCGCATCCGTACCATCTTCAAAAAGGCGAACATAGTCACATCGCAGGCTACGTCCCTTTCGATTTTGGTTGTAGTCCTGCATTATCTTTTCGAAATATTCCCTTGTTTCCATTATCAAACTGTTTTGATTACGGATGCAAAGGTACCTATATTATATAGGTACCGCCATACGGTCTAACGGTGATTTACCAAAGGATTGGCATTCCGCCAATCTCAATCATTGGCTTAGGCTTAAACTGGCTCTCCTCGCTAATGCGAGTGCCAAAGCCTCCTGCTAAAAGTACTACTTTCATAGTATTCTATAAAAAAAATTTAAATACTCGTTATTTGTTTTATCAGAGCAGTCACACAATCGTCAATCTATAAATTGAACTGCATTATGAAAAATCTCAAGATATAGAAATAGCCTACACCTGTAATTACACATTTTGCATAGAACAACAACCAAATAATTGTGTTAATCCATTCTGAATCATTTACATTAACATCTTCATCCTTTTTATCAGTCTTATGCTTATAACAATAACAAACATGCCAAATAATTGTACCGATAAAATACTGTAAAGCGTCCAACACTATAGAAAAGACTATAAAAAGGCAAGAATTAATCAATAACTGACTAACCTGATGATTTTCTTTATCCACAAAAATCCAGGCTATTGCTATACCTGCAAAATTTATCTGTCTTATAATCGAGCTCAATGTACCAGACAATGATTCATAAGCATCTCTAATTTCCTTCAAAGTCATCATAAAGCATTCCTCCTATCTAGGTCCTGTACCTTGTTTTTTTGCAGATTGAATTTGACGCTCTGCAGAATGAGTAGTTCTTCTTGAAGTACTCTCATCAATTCTTCTAGCACCTCTAGAATCATTTATCCTAGACTCACCACTCTTGCCACTTTTTTCACAATTTCTTGTTCCCATATTATTCAAATAAAATCGTTAAACAAATCTATATTACCTATTTTCTTATCTCAATGTACAAACTTTATCCACACACAATCCTTCCTTTACGTGAGGGATTCTGTAACGATAATCCTGTTCTATCTTATCTGGCAAACCTTGTATCAAAGAAACAAAAGCTTCCTTAGTAGATACCTCAAACAAGACCTTCACTTTCTCAAAATAACGACAAGAGACAAGTTTTGGAAGTATCACAAAAGCCTTATTATAAATGCTTAAATGAGGATACCAAACTTTACGTCCATTATATGACTTAGTATACACCATAGAAAGATAATACAATAATATATCTGCTTGAACAATTGCATCAAATTGATGACCATCTATAATGCTACTCATCAGCACAGCTTCCTCACTTATACAATTTGAACGCTCAATACCTTTTTTATCTCAGAATCTTCAACCATTTGCTCCATGAACACATATTTGTCTTGTCCATTCTTCAAATCCCAAACATCGAGAATGACATTTACACCGTCACCCATCAAACGTTCAGCCAGTCGCTGCACCCTTACTTTATTCTCTTCTGGATGCCAACTGTATGAAATAAAAACTTTTGGATTCATTTATTCATCCTTTAAACTGTTTTACAAGTACTTTATGCTTTAAACGTTTCTCGCCAAATCACTTTTTTACGAAATTCATCAAAACCGATTTCATCCCATTCCTTAATTACATTTCGCTTTTCAACCTCTGTAAACTTCACTGGAGGATGATTCTTAATTTTCAAATGCAATTTATCTATGTAGCTCTTCAATACATCAAGCTCCACATCAGGATAATAACGAGATTTGCACAACCCAAATGCTTGTTTTGAATAGAATTTACTATTAATGATTATATTTGCCTTCTCCTCTAAGATACTCTTAGGAAACAGCTTGTCAGACCTATTGGTATAATTAAATATCAACCAGGACATATCTTTATCTTGGCGGAATTTTATCTTTTGACAAGCCTTTTTTCTAAAGTCATCATCAGGTCCCAGTCTCAACACAAAACCTGCCTGCTCTCCTGGACGAGAAAATGGCTGCAAACCTACTACCCTCATATGCTGGCTATACATATCCTTTCCATCAAAAGGAAAATCTGAATACATATAGATAACACCGTATTCAGGCTCCTTTGGCTCTATTGGGTAATACTTACCATCTTTATATCGAGTAGTTGCAAAAAAGGCCGCCACAAACTTATCGACAGTTAAGTCTAGTAAGTCGGTTTTGATGCCATAATGCTGTGCTAAAGCCTCTGCATCTATTGATAACTTCAATGGATATATACTCCCATTTCTCAAAGTTATTTGCAAGCCACTATCAAAAATTTTAGTAAGTGGATAATCCGATATTAGAAGTTCTAACTCACATGCCTTCAAGCACTCATGGAAGATATGTTCAGCATCCATGCCTTTACGGTATAAGGATGGACGGCATGGTTTATGATAGCCACTCTCTCCACGATAATAACAATTGAAAGATAAGCTACATGGAATTAAACGGTCTTTATCTTCGGGACCTGGTACAATCTCAAACAAACCGTCTTGCGCATACGAGGGAAAAAGTAATCGGAATGGAGATTTATCCAATGCCCACTTTTCCTCCCCATAAGACAGCCTATCCAAAACATCCATGATGGTAGGAAGTTTCTCTATCAGTTCATTTCTTTTGTTTTCCCAATATCCCATATATTATATCCTCCGCTTTTTGAATATATTGTAATTCTAGAGCCAAATCCTTATCGTTTCGCTTCATTGCTGTTTTTCGATATATCTCAACATAAGGAAGTGCCTTAGCGGCTTGCTCATAATTAATGCCTGTCACTAGGATAGAATCACTACAGCGACAGATTTCATCTAATGCATCCACACCTTGATAGAACTTGCATGCTTCGATGATAGGATCTACGTTATGTGTTATTTTGCCAAGCAATTCCTTGTAATACATCTTGTTCTGAGGCAAAGGTAAACTATCGTAATCTACCAAATTCAAGACTTGCTGAGCTTCATCCAAAAACATTTTCTCATCTTGTGGATGACGCAAAGACAAGCCATAATAAGAATTAACTCTAGCCATTCTGTTTTCCAGCAACAATTTCTCATCTCCCAGTCTTTCACATAAAGCTTGAGCCTTACGCAAGAAACTCATTCCTAATGAAGCATATCGCATAGAGAACATATGCGCTAAACGATTGTAGACATCGATCACATAAGTTTCCCCTAACTGTTCTGCCTCGTATAAAGCAGAAGAAAGAGAATTGACAGAAAACTCATACATATTCATTTTAGCACTCTCTATCTCACCTCGCAATAACAACATTTTATACCTAAGAAAATGCCCTTCGGCATAAGGCTCCGCTTGAATAGTCGCTTCCAAGGCTCTATCCAACAATCCTCTACGGAAATAGGAATCAGCAGAAGTATACCATCTATCAAAAAGGAGATTCCCATAAACTTTTTTGCCCGATGCGATTCGATCAAATAGCCGCAAATTTTTCTCGACGCCATACCAATCACAAGCATTGAACCTGCCATGAACATCCATCAAGATTAATTCCAAAACATCTTGATAATGTATACCCTCTCTAATTTTCGGAATATCCAAACCTATGTACTTACGGGCCTGGCTTATGAGTTCATTATGAACGGTTTGGTCTTCTGGCTTATGAGAATATAGGCTTATATTCCAAAGATATGCCTGTAAGATTTCAGTATTAGTCATTGTCACTTATATAAATCCACATTGATGTCGAATGGGCTATCAAAGTCCTTCAACAAATCATGCTTGGTATCTTTCTCTGAGAGAATGGCATGTTCGGTTGGTAGCTTCCAATCAATACCGAGAGTGTCATCGAGGATGCTGATACCTCCATCAGCCTCAGGATGATAGAAGTTGCAACCTTCTCTTCAAACTCTCGCTCGCTGAAATTGTCGAATTTGGTATCAGGGATAGCATATGGGGCACTTTTGCCTGGTTCCGAAAGCATCTTATAAACATCGGAGCGGAAGCGGATTTCATTAAGATTTTGTCCTCAACTCTCACAAAGACAAAGGTGGTAAGAAGACAGCCTCACGGACAACACGTTTGCCTCGACTGTTTGTCATGATACGTCTTTCCAAAGTGCGTCGGATCTGTTGCTACAAAACCATTTTCAGCTACATATCCTTCACTTTTTGCCATGGCTTCGCCGTCGTCCCCTGCAATAGTGGACGTAACCTGTGATTGTATATTTGTCTCTTTCATCATGCGAATCAAGTTCGTTTTTTGATGACGTTCATCTGAATCTCGATATAAGAGACACAGAATCTCCTTGCAAAAATACGAAAATTGTTGGAAACTAGCAAATTATGCGTGTTAAAAAATTAATATCATTCTACGAAAATCAACATTATTTTACTATTCTTTTCGTACATAATTTCCTAAGTCGTTGATTGAACGAAAGTTTTCGGTTTTTCTGTGTCTCTCATGTAAAGATTCAGGAAAAATGGTTCATTTTGGTTCATTTTACAAAATCCCTCTTTTTATTCTTTTTTGCAGCTTATAGGGCTGCCACTATTTTGGCGTTGGCATCATCTACTTCTGAGCTTTTGATAGAATTGAGATAGATTTGTGTGGTGGTTTCTCCATCTTTCGTTTGGTTGCAACCTTTGTGATGATGGCAGATACACCTGATACATCCTAACCAAGCCTTCCCTTCTCAGAAAGGAAGGATGTAACCGCCCTACTCGGTACTGTTTATGCCCCCACCTGTCCCTCCCCTGCGGGAGGGTCCTTACCCTATACCCAAGCCCTAAATCCCTACCATAGGGATTAGGGATGTAACCGCCCTCCGGTGCTCGGAACCGCTACGCTCTAAGGTTGGCGGACCATCAAAGGTCTTCGCCATGTTGTGCGGGATGGGACCGCCGGGGGACAACTTGCTATAACCTGCTGGTTGAGACCACCATTTTTGTTCCTCATTGCAGTATCGCTCTGCGCTTGTCGCCACTCGAATGAGGAATATTATTTTTATTCTACTTTTGAGAAGATTACCTCAGGAGAGGTACCCATCAGGGTTATGGCGGAAATCTTATGACCGCCATTGGCATTTAATGAATGGCCACAATGATAGAGGCTGTCATCTATGATAAGCCAGCGGTCATGGGACTCGTTTCGCCATTTTCTAATATCTATATGATTGTTGGGGAAGGGTTAGCGATGAAACATAGCCATCTATGATGATTACTCGATGATTGGCTGAACTAACCAGGTTCTCCAAAGCAACTCTTGCTGTATAGAAATCACCTTCGAAGAAGACCATCTCTGCTGGAGGGGTCGATGTCCGAATAAAGAAATCAAGCTGCTGTTGCTGCTTAACCTGGGTATTCTTTATTCGTTGCATCTCATCATGCTGCAACATAAGTTTGCTGTCAATACGTTGCTCCATTTGTAGCATCTGCTGATGTACAGCATATCCACGAAGAAGATATTCCTTCAAAACATTATTTGCCCATTGACGAAAGCGAATACCTTGATGACTATTTACACGAAAGCCGACTGATATAATCATATCAAGATTATAGTAATCCATATTACGTGTAACCATACGATTGCCTTCTTTTCTAACTGTTCGGAATTTCCGAACAGTTGCTGACTGCATCAATTCTCCTTGCTGATAAATATTAGTAATGTGCTCACTAATATTAGCTTTACTAGAACCAAAAAGTTCAACCATTTGAGCTTGCGTAAGCCATACCGTATCTTCTTCTATTTTTACTTGAAGAGAAATGCTTTCATCTGGTTGATAGAGCACTATCTGAGAATCATCAGCCATAGGCTGTATATTGTTATTTTCGTTTGCCATAATCATACATTTTTTATTGCTAATATAGCGACAAAAGTACGATTTAATTTCGTAATCACCCCAATCGGCATAAGGGGTTACCTTGGTATCATCTACGATGTACATGTAAACATGGGTGTAGAAGCTTTTCTTACCTGACTGGTAACGGTAAATGACCTCGATACTGTCTTATGATAGACGAGGGTCTAGGAGCTACCTAAGAAAAAGGTTGCTCCTGGCTTGATTGATAAAAAGGGTTTCTACAAATTCTTTATCATTCTTAAACTTTCTTGAACTGCGAGGTCTTTCGAATTTCTTTCATAAACCCTATTCCTCCATTGATGCCATGAAACTTTCTAAGCTATCTACTCGAACTACTCCCGCATCATGACCACTCTCAGCCTCTTTCATTGCTGCCAAAGTTTCTGCGTTTGGAACATCTTCCAAAGCAGCACTCCTTGAAACTGGGGAGTCTGAAACTATTTTAACGCCTCTCATAAGAGAGAGGACATTCTTTAATTGCTCCAACAAAAATGGACTATCTATCTGTAATGTTAACTGTGCCATAACTTCTATATTTAATTCGCAGCAAAGATAAGGGTTTTCTGTGAAACCACCAAATTTTTGGGGGAGTTTTTTCAACTCTGACCAATTACTTGTAGAGATCTACGGTGATATCGAATGGTGAAGCGAAATCTTTCAGCATTGCATGCTTCGTAATAAGCAGCTAAGCACTATAACATTTTTCGACTCCCCTGTCCCCCTCTTGCGAAGAGGGGGTCCTTAACCCACTCCCAAGCCCTCGCCCTTTCCAAAAGGGCAAGGGATGTAA